>Ga0326513_10000789_pt1 | contig 26795 bp, 48 predicted proteins | sample 2_2465_0518_D_FD_203654 | JGI IMG/M metagenome (GOLD analysis project Ga0326513, IMG submission 203654) | Bovine rumen microbial communities from UC Davis, California, United States - 2_2465_0518 | ecosystem: Host-associated > Mammals > Digestive system > Stomach > Rumen | place: USA... | reverse complement strand
CTGTTCGGAGGTGAGCCGGATGAAACTTGAAAAACTTCTCCGTCTGCGTGATCTGATTAGACAGGCGGCAGAATCCCTCCCGGATGAAGATGCGCTGGACGGCGTGGAGCTGTTCCCGGCGTGGACTTCTGGCGTTGCATATAGCGAAGGAAATCGAGTGCGATACGGCGAAAAGTTGTATCGGTGTAATGCTCCCGGCCATACCTCCCAAGATGATTGGACACCTGATATTACGCCTGCTCTTTGGACGGAGGTTGCCAAGCCGGGAGAAATCCCCGTGTGGAGGCAACCTACCGGGGTACAGGATGCGTACAACAAGGGAGATAAGGTGCATTACCCGGCCCTGCTGTCTCCTGTGTACGAATCCCTGATCGACAATAACACCTGGTCACCGGACGCGTATCCGGCGGGCTGGAAGCAACCGGACTGACAGAAAGGAGAAATGACCTATGCTGACAAACAAGAAATGGTGGAAGGCCGCTCTGGTGCGGAGCATCAAGACCATCGCTCAAAGTGCCGTATCTATGGTGGCGGTTGGAGCCGCCGTCTCCGAGGTGGACTGGCTGAGAGTCCTGTCCGTTTCCGCTGTTGCGGGACTGCTGTCCATTCTGACCTCCCTCGCCGGACTGCCTGAGGTGGAGGAATGACCCGGTTCAGACTGCTGGAGTGTCTGCTGATTGACAATGGGTGCTGGAAGCAGTACCACAACGCCGAAATCCTCCCGACGGGCATCACAGTCCACAGCACCGACCTCGCAGGGTCTGTGCTTCGCCGCTATGTGCAACCGGCGGCGGGGCAGAGCTTCGGACTGAAGGACGGAGACGAGGAAATCACGGCAGACAAGATGATCCAGATCCTCGGCAAGAACATCTACGGCAACAGTTGGAACCGATCCGGGGCCGATGTGGCTCCCCACGCCGCCATCGGCAAGCTGGCGGACGGAACTTACGCCGTCTGCAAAACGCTGGACTACACGCAGCCATGCTGGGGCGCGGCCTTCGGGCCGAACGGATCCTATGACGGACGGGTCATTGTGAATGGCAAGAAAATCCCCGGCGGGCCGCTGAACGTGCAGTTTGAAATGATCGAGGACGGCTCTGCCGGGAACAAGGAACACTGTCAGATGATGTACGCACTGGCGGTGGAGTTCTGCGTGTATCTTTGCAAGCTGTTTCCGACCATCCAGATTGAGAACATCATCAGCCACAAGGAGGCCCACGCACGGGGCAGAGGTTCCGCCCACGGAGACCCTGAAAGCTACTGGAAACGCTGCGGGACCAGCTACACCATGAGCGGATTCCGGGCCGACGTGCGGAAGCGGCTGGAACAAAAGGAGGAAATCGACATGACCAAGCAAGAACTTGACGAACTGCTGAAGCAGACCAAGGACGATGCCAAACAGGAGGCCCTGGAGGAACTGCGGAAGGAGTTCACTGAACTGTGGCAGAAGAACTATCTGGCTGAGATGGACTCTCTGTCCGACAACGCCTCCGGCGGATGGAGCGAGGATGCCAGAAAATGGGCCGTGGACAACGGCATCATCAAGGGCGTGGGACAGCTCCCAGACGGCGCTCCCAACTACGCATGGAGAATGCCGCTGACCAGAGAAATGTACGTGACCACCGAATACAGACAGCACCTGGCGGAGGAAGCGGAAAGCGAGGGATAGGCATGAGCGACACCATCATCGTTGCGCTGATCACCGGGGGCCTTTCCCTGCTGGGGGTCTGCGTGACTGCCTTCTTCAACCGGCAGAAGATCACCAAGGAATTTGAGCGGCAGAACGCTGAGTATCAGCGGCAAGCGGCGGAAACCGACGCCAAGCTGGACAAAAAACTGGCGGTCGTGGAAACAAAAATCGAAATGCTGACCACTGAGGTGCGGAAGCACAACAACTTCGCCGAGCGAATCCCGGCATTGGAGCAGAAGGTTTCGGACATGAACGAGCGGTTGAAATACCGTGAACAGCTGGGCTGACGGAGGACCTATGACCGAAAAGACAGAGAAATACTACAACGACATTCTGGGCGGTCTCGCTGAGCGGACCATCCGGCGGCAGTGGATCACGATTCTGGTCTTGATCGGACTGCTGGTCGGGAGCAACGCTCTGTGGATTCTGCTCCGGTAAGGAGGGATTCTCATTCTTTCCGATTTTGAACTCATCACACACAAGTTCCCGGACAGGCCCACGCTCCGCATCTATCCGATTGCCGATGTTCACTTGGGTGCGGCGGAACACATGGAACAGAAGTGGGTTTCCTTCTGTAAACAACTGGAGGCAGAACCGGACAGCTACATTGTGCTGGGCGGTGATCTGATGAACAACGCCACCAGAAGCTCCGTCAGCAATGTGTTTGAGGAGCGGTTCCGGCCCCGTGAGCAGAAGAAACAGCTGGTGAAACTGCTGGAGCCTGTCCGGGACAGAATCCTCTGTATGGTCAGCGGCAACCATGAGCGCAGAAGTCAGAAGGACGCGGACGATGACCCCAGCTACGACATCGCCTGTAAACTGGACATTGAGGACAGATACCGTGAGAACGTGGCGTTTCTGCGGATCCAGATGGGCCGACAGGAAGCCAACGGTCTGAGCAACCCCACCTACAGCATCGTTGTGACCCACGGAGCCGGAGGCGGAATTCTGACCGGGAGCGCAGTCAACCGCAGTGAGCGGTTCGGTTATGTGCTGGACGGCTGCGATGCCCTCATCGTCGGTCACACCCACAAGCCTTTCGTCACACAGCCAGCCAAAATCCTGATTGACAGCAGAAACGGGAAGGTCTCCGTGAAGCCCTTCAAGGTGGTGTCCATGACCAGCTGGCTGAACTGGGGAGGATACGCCGCACAGAAAATGCTGCCACCCACGAGCTTTGCCCCTCAGATCATGTCTCTGAACGGCAAGCGGAAAGAAATCCGGGTGGAGATGTGAAACGACAGATCCCGGAGTACACAAACAGCCAGATGGCACTGCTGATCGACGAGCATATCCACAACGCAAAATACCGGGACATTCTGAAGCGAAGATACCTGGACGGCATGACCTATGAGGCCATTGCGGAGTGCTGTGACTTGTCCGTTCAGCAGACCAAAACCATCGTCTACAAGGCCCAGAACAAGCTGCTTCGGTTCTTGTAACCAAAAAACAACCGGATACAGAACAAATGACAGACAACCGTTTGATTTCGGGTGTCTGTCTTTTTCTTTGATTTTCTATTGCTACTCTATTGCTACTCATTCCTGATTGGCCCGTTTTCCGACAATGAGGAAATCCAACATTTTTGCATAGAAAAAGACCCGAAATCCTTCGATTCCAGGCCTTTTCCGTACTTTTTGATGGTGGAGATAAGCGGGATCGAACCGCTGACCTCTTGAATGCCATTCAGTTTCAAGACGTTGATATACCTCAAATTTGAGGCTATATCTCAAAAATTGACTTGTAATGACTTGAAAAAACTTGTTCTATTGCTACTGCTATTGCTACCGAAAAAACTGTTTCTTAGTAGCTCATTATTCTGTTGTGTTTTTGCGACAATATAGTCATGGTGCAAAAAATGACTATGATGATTAGAATGATGACTACATTTACTTTCTCGCTTACTTTTCCGTCGATCAAAGCGTGAAAGTCAATCAGATGTTGTCGGTTATCTTTTGGCAGATGTTTCCGCTATATTTTGTCGGTTATCTTCCGTAGATCATTGAGATCTACATCCTGATAGTAGCGCAACATCTCATCAGAGGAATGGCCTATCAGTTCCAGCTTATCCTTGTCGGCTCCGTCTACCCGTTTCATCAGCGTGGCGAAGGTATGCCGACAGGAATGCGGTGTGTACTTGTGCCGCTTCACGCCGTCAACCTCCACGACCGGGTTATCAATGCCGACAGAAAATAGGACTGCGTAGAACACCTTCTCCGTGAAGTACTTCAGATTGAACTGCTCCCCGGTCTGCTTGTTCGGAAAAATCACACCAGTCTGCCGGTCTCCTACGATTTCATCCATGTAGTACAGGATCTTCGGAGAGATCGTCACAAGTCGGTTCGTGCCAGCTTCGGTCTTCGCTCCGCCTCTGACGGATCCGTTCTTTCTGTCATAGTTTTCTATGCTCAACGACAGGAATTCGGACGGCCTGAAGCCAAGGTAAATCATACAGTAGACATAATCTGCATATGGTACGACCCCAATTCCGTTTTTGATCAGCTGGATCTGGTCAGCCGTAAAGGCTTGCTTGGCGGAAGATTCGCTTCCTCCAACACGCAGAAACTGAGACAGATTCAGATTGTCCGGGATGTATCGCCTCGGAATGCCGAACTTGTAGACCAGGCCGACTGCGGCCTTCATGTTTTCCTGTGTTCGCCTTCCCTTTCCGCAAGCATCCAGGCAGTCCTGAAGGTCTTCTATTTCGATGTCCTCTATCTTCATGTTGTAGACAGAGGAAAAATACCGAAAGGCATATTTGTATCCGTCAATGGTGGACTTCCCTGCCTTGTGCTGTGGAAGCCACAACTCATACAGATTCTTCAGTGTTGTCTGCCGGAGCTGTTGCCGCTCTTCCTTCTTCATGGTCGGAAGGGCTGCGACAGCTTCCTTTTTTGTTTTGAATGTTGCGGATCTGGTTTTCTTTTTGAGTTTCCCGTCATCGTCGGCGTAGTAGTACAGGATGGTGACGGCCTTGTACCTTCCGTTCGGGAGTTTGTAAACGCTCCCCTGCCCGTTTCCTCGCCTTTTTACGGACTTTTTCTCAGCCTGTCCTTGGTCTTGCCGTGTACCGCAAAGAGCGCAGAACGGGCCGTCAGGGGCCTCCTGTCGGCATTTCCGGCAAATCACAAGCTGTCACCTCCTTGATGGGCTACACAGTCTCCGTCCAGACATGACCGCACTGTTGGCAAGTGCATACCTTTCTGTAAACGATTTTGTTCTTCTGTTTGGAAACGGAGGTTTCTGTCTTCTTGTACTTCTTCTTTCTCAGCAGTCCGACAGCCAGACGGTACGGGAACAGGAAGATCCACAGCAGAAGGTCAACCGCCCACCACCATGTACCGACAAAGATCCACCAGAGAATTCCGTGCTTCTTCTGCTTGTACTTGGATTTGGTTTTCGTTTTTGTTTTCACTTCCGTCTGTTCTTGCATCACCTGAACAGTTACGTTGTTGTTTCCGCATTTCGGACATTGCAATGCGCTCATGGCAGTCTCCCTTCAGCCGCTCAGTTTGTCGGCGGTGTTGTGCAGTTTCTCCGCTTCCTTCAGCAGACTCTGCTTCTCCTTCTCCGGCAGGGCATCAATCATTTTTCTTTGCTTCTCCTTGTCCTTCTCTGTCAGAATCGCAAGGGCTTCCTTGGTTGTCATTTGTCAACAGACCTTTCATTTTATAGTAGTCGATGGCGGCGAGAACCGTCCGCTCCGGCAGATTGAAAATGTCCGACAGTTCCCACGGCGTTTTGTACCCGGATTTCAAGGCAGCATCCAGGTCGCAAACAGGAACCATTTTTTCATACTGCCAGCGGTTCGCAGTCTCCTCGCATTTTTCTCTGGTGGTCGGAGCCGAAAGTCTTGTGTAAAACGCACCCTTCTCGCAGTGACCCACTTCATGTCCGGCGTGGTCTCTGTAATCCTTTTCGGAAATGCCGTCAGCGTTGAGAATAATCGCACACGTTCCTGTCGGAAGAACAATGGATATGCTGTCGATTTTCCCGTCAGAAGGCGGCGGCAGAATCATGTGTCCATGAGCATGAGCCAGGGCAAACAGTGCTGATGTTGTCATCAATTTTATCACGGCTCCTTCCTTTGACCAAATTACTTCTGGCCTTGATTGAATTTCTTGAACTTCTCCTGTTCCAGGGCGTAGGCGGCGTACCGTTTCACCTCTGCGTACAGCTCGTCGCTGATGTCTTCCTGTCCGAACAGAGCGAACTTGATTTCATCTTCAGTCGCACCCTGCTTTGTCTGGCTTCCGTTCAGATCATCGTCGGAAAGCAGACTCTCCACTGGAACTTCGAGAATTTCTGCAATCTGTGCAATTCTTTTCTTTGACGGTTTGGTTTTTCCAGTATTCCATTGTGAGTAAACGCTTCTTGTGACACCGAGTTTTCTCTCCAGCTCAGCACCAGACATTCTGTGCTTAGCCAATTCGATATTGATTTTCTCAATCGTTGTCATGTTTTCCTCCTTTTTTGTGGTTCTGCCACAAAGAGGAGGCCTTCTTTTTGTGCATAGTGCCAAACTATGTTTTTTCTCTAAGTTTTGCTTGACAACTTTGCTTTTCTATGCTATTATTAGCTCGTGCTTAGGAAAACATAGCATAACCGCACAAAACCCAGCCCCCAAGTTTGCGGACTTTTCAAATGCTGTTTTGTATTGGCAATTTCAAAATAGCATAAAAACTTAGAAAAGTCAAGCCAAACTTAGTAAAAAGTGAAAGGAGGATGACATGGGATTCAGACAGGCTCGTCTGGATGCCGGGGTTTCCGTCAAGGAGGTCATGGCCTACATGGGCGTCAGCGACGCCGCTGTGTACCAATGGGAAAGCGGCGTCTACACTCCGAGACCGGACAAACTGGTGAAACTGGCGAGTTTATATGGCTGTTCCGTGGATGAACTGCTGAGAGGTAACTGTGATGGCTCCAACTGCTGATCGGATTCTACATCGCACACAGTACCAAAAGTTGGTCAATTTACGGGCAGAAAAAATGCCAGCACCGAATCACGGCACTGGCGAAAACAAAATGCCCACACCTGAGTTCCAGTCAGGCATGGGCGGTGCGAGGGGGAGGCTTTACACATGGGTATTTTACCACATTCTCCCCCGATTGTCAAGGAGGTGTCGGACATGACCATCGACCAGATCCGACAGGCAGATAAGACCATGCTGATCCCTGCTGATGTTGCGGAGGTGCTTCGGTGCGATCCTCAAAAGGTCCGCATCATGGCCCGCCAAAAGCCGGAACTGCTTGGCTTCCCGGTCTGCTGTATCGGCTCCAGGGTGAAAATCCCGAGGCTTCCGTTTCTGCAATTCGTTGAAGGGCAACACTTGATGCCTACCACACAATCAATCGAAGGGAGAACCAACAATGAACAATGATCTGAGAGACGCTCTGATCTGGTGCGGGATGCTCCTGTCCCCTGTTGCATTGGCCTTTGTGGTCTGCTTTGTCCGGGGCGTCCGTGCTGAGATCCGTGAGCGGAAGGAACGGAGGGTCTGCCGTGGACACCACTACGTTTGAGAACCAAGTCGGCAAGCTCCGCAAGGGAGAATATGTCCGTGACCCGTCCGTATTTGAGTACGCCAGCAATGGTCTGTATGAGACCAAGCGGCTGTTGGAGGCCTACAGAACGTGCTGCGCCCTGCAAGCACAGAAGATCGAACTGCTCCGGCACATGAACAAGGAACTGATGGAATCTCTGAAGCGGGCGAGGGAGGCCAGCAATGACTGACTTTGACTACGATGCCTATCAGAAAAAGCAGATTGCACATTCTGCACAGCGGCGCGTCCGCAACAAGAAGGGCTGTCGGCTGCCGAGCGATTACATGACAAAGGCCCAGCGTAACAAGCTGAACGGAGGTGTTAAAAGCGTGAACTTGAACAGCCCTATGACCTGGGCGGAATTCAAACAGCTTCCCAAGTCTCTTCAAGAGGACTACATCAACCACATCATTACCGAGTACAAAGTCGGCATCAAGACCATATCTAACCATATGTTCCACATCGCTGACACTTCCTTTCACTATCACAAGCGGCAAAACAGTCTTTCCATCGTAAACTCCTCCAAGAAGACCAGCAAAGCGGCATTGGAGCGGTTCATCAACCAGTACTGCAAGCCAGAATCCGCTGAATCTGTCGAGCCTATGGAGGCCGTCAGCGAATCCGAGCAGACCGAACAGGACAGAATTCACGTCTCTGAAGAAAGTCCGGCAGAGGTCGAGGAAATGCCCGGTGCGAACGTATCCAGCTACAGTTTCCGCTTCGACCATGTTACCGATTGGACGGACATTCTGAAACTGGTCGGAAATATGCCGCTTCCGAACAATGCCGCTGTAACCGTTATGGTTGCTGAAGGGAGTGCGGTATGATCTGCCACAACTGCCACTCCGTCTTTGACAGCAAGGATGTGGTCAGCCGCTTTGAAGACTACGGTGAGCGGGTGAGCTGCTGTCCCGTCTGCGGCGCTTCTGACCTGGAGGAAACAGAATCCTGCGACCTCTGCGGAAAAGAACTGTCCGTGGATGAACTCTGCGAGGGATTCTGCATTGACTGTCTCTGGAACGCCATCGACTACGATGTGGCCCTGGCCTACATGAAGGACCGTGGTGAGCTGGCTGTGTTCTTTACTGAGTGCATCTGGAATACCGGACGGCTGGAGCATTCCAGCGTGGACTTTGACCTCTTCTTGGAGGAAACCTTCAAGCGGATGGTTGCCGGGGAGAAGCTGTCAAAGTGCTTTGTGAACTTCCCCGGCAAAAAGGACGAGTTTCTGGAGCAGTGCCGCTACTTCTGCCTTCCCTACTACTACAACGGGGACTTTGGGCCGGATGGCTGCTACTTTGCCGAGTGGTACAAAGACCACAGGAAGGAGGCCAAGTGAAGCACCTGGGTGACATCACCAAACTGCACGGATACAGCATTCCGGTCGTTGACATCATTACCGGCGGAAGTCCCTGTCAGGACCTGTCCGTCGCTGGTCTCCGTGAAGGTCTGAAGCACTTGGCAAACGGAGACGATGAAACTACACGAAGCGGTCTGTTCTTCGACCAGATCCGCATTGTAAAGGAGATGAGAGAACTTGACAAGCGCAACGGACGGCATGGTTCCGATGTTCGCCCCAGATACATGGTCTGGGAAAACGTCCCCGGAGCATTTTCCAGCAACGGCGGCAAAGACTTCCAAGCCGTCCTCTCGGAAATCGTCCGCATCGTCGAGCCGGATGCCCCTGATGTGCCTATGCCTGACAAGGGGGGGTGGGCAAAAGCCGGATGCCTCTACGGAGAGCTGGGTAACTGGTCCATTGCCTACAAACTCCACGATGCTCAATTTCACGGAGTTCCGCAGAGACGGAGACGGCTGTCTCTCGTCTGTGATTTCAACGGACTCACCGCACCTGACATTCTCTTTGACCCTCAACTGCGGCGAGAAGCCAAAAACTCCGAACCCCACGAAGCTGTCCGAGATTCTGGAGCGGAACGTGGATCCCAAGTACACGCTGTCGGCAAAAGCCTGTCAGGGCATTCTGACCAGAGCAAAGCGGAGAGGCAAGGAACTCCCGGAGGCTCTGCTGAAGGCACTGACGGAACAGGCGAAGCAGTAGGCTTCCCGCTGTTCTTCCGTCCAGAGAACACACGGTTGTACGACGAGAAATCAACCACAATCTGCAACGGGACAAGACCGGGATTTACCTGTGGCGTAATTGACAAGCGGGACGGCGTTGAACAACAGACTTTCCGTGTCCCGTCCTTCAATTCCGCCGGAATGATGTCCGACAATCCAAACTCCGGCTTTTACGAATCCGAACTGGCAAACTTCCTTGACGGTCAAGGCGGAAACCCTGCTTGCTGGCAGGGCGGAACCGCCATCGTGGAACAGTCCGCGTCCGGCTTCAAGCCTCGGAACAGTTCCGATGCCCGCAGTATTGGTTTTGAGGCGGAGCGTTCCCCGACGATCAACGCTGACGGAAACTACGCCGCCCTCATTTACGATGCGAGAGGCAACGGGAACGGAAATCTGGCTCCGACCATAACGTGTGACCATCAAAACAGGGTAACAGACTACACTGCCCTGTGTGTTGGCAACGGTCAGCTCAATCAGATCAGCATGGAGGACACGTCAAACACGCTGGACACCATGCACGACCAACAGGCGGTGCTGGTCAGCGGTGAATGTGACGATGACTTCCACTACTGCCCGGAAACCGGACACGCCCTTCATGCCAAATCGAACTTGCAGTTCCGAGAGGACAGCGAGACCTATGTTGTGGCTGCCGTGGACTGTCGGAACGGAACTGAAAACGAGTCGGTGAACGGATCGCTCCAGGCACAAAACAGCGGAGGAACCAAGCTGAACAGTAACAGCGTTGTCCGAACAAAATCCATCGTCCGAAGATTGACTCCAACCGAGTGTTGCCGCTTGCAGGGTTACCCCTCAGATTGGCTGGACATCGGCGATTACATTGACGGAAACGGGAAAAAGCGAACCGACAACGACACCGTGAAGTACCGTGCCGCTGGAAACTCCATCGCCCTTCCGTTCTGGGCATGGCTCTTCCGCCGCATCAACGCCCACTATGAACGGCAAGCAACGATGGGCAGTTTGTTTGACGGCATCGGCGGTTTCCCGCTGACGGCCCTGCGGAGCGGTATCAAACCGCTGTGGGCCTCCGAAATCGAAGCGTTCCCAATTGCCGTGTGCAAGAAGCACTTCGGTGACGAAGATGCCGGGATCGAAGGTGACATCTGGAAATATCTGTGAGGTGAAACAATGCAGAATTACACAACTCACGCTACACCGGAGTTGTCCGATGCAGATAAGCTGTACCTTGGCAAAAACGCTAAGAACGGGCTTGTCCAGTCGGAATGGCTGCGGCTGAACGGCAAGAACGAGGCCATCCGCAAACGGGCAGGGGCAATGAGCGAAGCGTTCTGCTCCGTGCTTCGGGCTTGCGGTTACGACACCGAGAAGCTACTGAAAATAATCCAACAGGAGGTGTTAGAAGACTTTGCCGACCAAGACTGATGCCATGAACGGCAACACCAAAACTGCCGTACTTGCAGGGAGCCACATCGTCCTTCCTCCGCTGACCATGACGGAAAAGGAATACCGCTCCCACCCTGCTATCAGCCGCTCTGAGCTTTGGCGGATGCACGAATCGCCCGAAAAGTTCAAGTGGTTCAAGGATCATCCCCCGGCTCCGACTCCGGCCCTGGCGTTCGGGCAGTACGTTCACGCCCTGCTTCTGACCCCGGAGACCATCACACGGGACTTTCTGCTGATGCCCGAACTGAACCTCAGAACCAAGGACGGCAGAGAACAGCGTGACCTTCTGCTGGCCCGGTGCAAGGAGGAAGGTCTGACCCCGGTTGACCGGGACACCGCCGAACTGGCCCGGAACATGGTCGCCGCCTGTCAGGCAGATCCCGACACGATGGACCTCCTGACCGGAATACACGAACAGCCCTTCTTCTGGCTGGACGAGACCACCGGGATTCAATGCAAGTGTAGAACGGATGTTCTGACCACCGTGGACGGCGAGGTTTCGATTGTGGATTACAAGTCCACCGCAAACGCCAGCACACACGCCTTTGTCCGGGATATGTACAAGTACGGCTACCATTTCCAGACGGGTTTCTACTGTACCGGCGTAAAGGAGGCCCTGCATCTGGACAAACTGCCACGGTTTTTCTTTGTGGCCCAAGAGAAGACGGCCCCATATTCCATCAACCGCATCGAGGTTCCCGAAGATGTGATTCAGTTGGGAATCGACAAGTACCGGGAGTTCTTGGGCATCTACCGGGACTGCATGGCGATGGACTGGTGGTACGGGTACACGGGACCTACGGGGATGCCTAATGAAGCCTACATTCTGGAATGGGTGAAGAATGCAGGGGGTGACGAAGAGTGACCCTGCTTGAGCGGCTGGTCGTTATCCTTCCGATTCTCATCCTGATGGTACAGTAAAAATCAAAATCATTCAAGGAGGTTATTACACAATGATTCCCGATGAACTTAAACGCATGAAACCACTTCAGCCGGGTGAACGCCTCGGTCAGAACCGGGACAGCGAGTACCTTGGAGCTGAAGACATCGACCCCGGCAAGGAGCCGGTCCTAACCATCAGCGCAATCTACAACGGCATGGTGACCCTACAGCGGGGCAAGGAGAACAAGGACATCTTGACCTTCTCTGAGGATCGTGTGGACGGTATCCGCAACGTGCGGCCCCTGATCGTCAACGCCACCAACCGGAAGACCCTGCGGAAGCTGTTCGGATCTGTCAATGTGGAGAAGCTGATCGGTCAACCCATCCAACTCTACATCGACCACAATGTGCGGGATCCGTCCAGCGGCGACCGGGTTGACGGCATCAGAATCCGCAACCGCAAGCCCACCGTACAGAAGATCGTCTGCGCTGACTGCGGCAACCCCATCGCCGGGTTCGGCAGCATGACCGCTGATGTCATCGCCGCCAGAAGCAAGGCCAAGTATGGTGTGCCGCTCTGTGTGGAGTGCGGCAAGAAACGCCGGGAAGCACCAAAGGAAGAACCAACAAACATTGCCGATGGCGGCGAAAAGGCTGCCGATAGCGGCGAAAACAATAAGGAGGAATAATGCAACACATCTTCAACTTCGCCATTGAGCTGGAAGACGAGAAAATCGTGGAGCGCGTCTCCAAGAATGCCGAACAGCAGATCATCAAGGAAATCGGTGACCATGTGAAGGACTGCCTGTTCCAGAAGTCCTATTCCTACAAGACCTACCGGGACGAGCCGAACGGTCACTTCACCCCTGCCGCCAAGGACATCGTGTCCAATTGGTTGACTGACCACAAGGACGAGATCATCAGTATGACGGCTGAACTGCTGGCGAAGAAACTCGCAATGACCAAGGCCGCAAAGGCCATTCAAGAGGAGGTATAACGAATGCTCAACCACATCACCATTATGGGCCGCATGGTCCGTGACCCCGAACTCCGAAAGACTCAGAGCGGCGTTTCTGTCTGCAACTTCACCCTGGCGGTTGACCGGGATTACAGCAACGGCGATGAGAAGGTCGCTGACTTCATCGACTGCGTTGTCTGGAGGAACACAGCCGACTTCGTGTCTAAGTTTTTCCAGAAAGGCCGCATGGCTGTTGTTTCCGGCTCCCTGCACATGAGGAAGTGGACGGACAACGACGGCAAGACCAGAACCGCCGCCGAGATCGAAGCTGACCATGTGTACTTCGGTGACTCCAAGAAGTCCAGCGACGCCCCTGCCGCTCAGCCCACCGCCGGGTTTGCCGGGATGGACGGGGCCGACGATGATATGCCGTTCTGATGGAGGTAACTGCATGAGAAAGTACTACCGCTACGCCATCCGCCGCAACGCTGAGAAGCACGGCATCAAGCCCAGCAAGTACATTCCGTATGCCTGGAACGCCTATCAGGAGCGGAAGGTCGGCTACATCACCCGGCAGCGCAACATCGCCAAGGGAACCAACCCCAAGCGGCTGTGGAAGAGCAGAATCCAGGCGGTGCTGGGGTGAGCGGAACAGCACCACGACTTCTGCTGACGGACAGCAGGGAGAAGTGGACACAAGACGGATCAACCGATACCCACATCAAGGACTACCTCATCAAACATGATATTCCCTACAAGGTGGTTAAGCTCGATACGGGCGATTACACCTTTGACGGAACCATCGTGGTAGACCGCAAGCAGAACTTGGAGGAGGTCAGCCGGAACCTACTGAACCGGAACGACTCCTCCCGGTTCTGGCGGGAAGTCCGCAGGGCCTATCAGAGCGGAATCAAGCTGGTCATTCTGGTGGAACATGGGCCGTCCGTCAAATCCATCAACGATGTCGCTAAATGGCGGTCAGCTTACTCCGGCGTCTCCGGCAGAGCTGTTGTCGATGCAATGATCCGATGCGAAATGGCCTACGGCGTTGTCTGGCAGTTCTGCTCCAAGCGTTCCACGGCAAAGAAAATCATAGAGATCTTGTCAAGCAGCGACAAACTGAACAACAAAATCAAACTGAAAGGAGAAAACAATAATGGAAAACATTGAATTTGGTCCCTATATCAACACCGTTGAGATCCCAACCTCCGAGTATAAGGCCCTGCTGGAGGCCGCTCACCGGGAGGAACTGCTGAAAAAGGCCTTCGACCACTATTCCTCCGGGACCTCCTACAGCGACCTGTCTCTGGACAGCGATATCTTCCACTGCGCTTTCTCCCTGCTCTACCCGGAGGACTACAAGCGGATCGTGGAGCGGTGTAAGGCCGAACACGAAGCGAGAAAGAATGGCTGAGACGGTCACCTACTCTCTACAGAGCAGAGTTTTTAACCTTATCCCCTGCCCCTTCTGCGGCTCCAGCAACGTTGCGGTCCTCGGTGCTGTCTCCTGTTACGGGCAGTGCCGGGACTGCGGAGCCTCCTCCGGGCTGGCTGAAAGTCCAGAAGCTGCCGCAGAGCTGTGGAACCAACGGACTCCAATCGAAGGGAGGACTGACAACGGACAATCCGACAGCACAGACCAGTCAGGGCCGTTCAGTCAAGCGTGACGCCTTCCGTCTGATTGATGAAGGCATGATGCTGGCCCAGACCCTTATTGACGAGGCGAACGACCTGGAACATCTGAACGCAGCGCAACGGCTGTTCGCCTCATTCCACCATTTGAGGTATCTGTACAAAGAAATGGGAATTGACCCGAAACTGAAGTATTGACACCGCCAATTGGAATTGACCCCAAATCGAGATACTGAGTAAGCCGCTCAGTACAAAAGGAGGTACAAACTACCACATGAAAATCACCATTGACCCCGGTGCTTACGTTCCGCAACGAGCGCATCCGACTGACGCCGGGCTGGATCTGATCTCCCCCATCGACATCAACATTCTGCCCGGAACCAGAGAAATCATCGACACCGGCATCCACGTTCAGATCCCTGACGGATACGTTGGTTTACTGACCAGCAAATCCGGTCTGATGGCAAACCACGGCATCCTTAACACCGGAACCATCGACAGCGGATACCGTGGTTCACTGAAGGCCGTCCTATTCAATCTGGGCGAAAACATTCTGGAGATCCGCAAGGGCATGAAGGTCACACAGCTCGTCCTGTTCCCCATAATCACCCCGGAAATCGAAATCGTCAACGAACTGGACGGTTCCGAGCGTGGGAACGGCGGGTTCGGGTCCACCGGGAAGTAATGCTCATCGGTCTGATTGATGTAGACGGTCACAACTACCCGAACCTCGCTTTGATGCGGATCAGCGCATGGCATAAAGCGCAGGGGGATACAGTCGAGTGGTATCAGCCCCCACTGTTTCAACCGTGGTATGACATCGTCTATATGAGCAAAATCTTCAGCGATGCCTATTCTCCGGACATTCCAGAACCGATGAACGCAACAGAAGTACGGAAGGGCGGAACAGGATACTGCATCTCCCTTGGCCCTGACGGGAAAGAACACTTTGACCAGAGCAAAAACGTAAAGTTGCCTCCAGAGGTCGAGGCCATGTTTCCAGACTACTCCATCTATCCACAATTCCCGTTCGCTATAGCGATGACGAGCCGTGGATGCCCAAGAGGTTGTGGTTTTTGCCATGTCGCCCCGAAGGAAGGAAAATGCTCCGTAAAGGTCGCTGATGTTTCTGATTTTTGGAACCCGGAAACAGGAAAAGAGGAAATTCAGTGCATGGACCCGAACATCACAGCTTGTAAAGAAAAGCGTGATTTGTTCCGGCAGTACAGGGAAACCGGTTGTCTCATCGAGTTCAATCAAGGGCTGGACATACGCCTTATCAACGAGGATGACATTGCGGACATCAACACCATGCAGATTAAGAACATCCATTTTGCATGGGATCAGACAGGAGTTGACCTCACAAAGCGTTTTCAGTTCTACAGCGAACGCACAAAGAAAAAACCACACGGAAGCTGCGGCACGGTGTATTGTTTGACGAACTATGACGATTGCTCCGTGGAGGAACACGTTCGGCTTGCTCTGTGGCGAATTCAAACACTCGCCGCCATGAAATACGATCCGTACCTGATGATTTACGACAAACCACACGCACCTAAAATTCTTCGGCAAATGCAGAGGTGGTGCAACAACAAAATCATTTTCAAGTCGTGTCCGAACTTTGAAGACTACGACCCAAAAAGACGATAAGAGGTTTAGAGTCATGAACAAACGAGTCTTCGGTATGGCTCCTGGCGGAAGAATGAGCCTTGACCGAGCATCCATCAAGACCGCACAAAGGTATCAATCCAATAGGTTTATGAGGAAGGAGAAATCATGTCCTACAAAAGCTATTTCTCGCTCTGCTATGACCAAGACAATGAGCGAACCGGCAACACCCTCATTCCCGACGATGATGACGGAATAGACATCCAAGCGGAATATGACGGTGAAAACTCCGGCTGCGGCGGCGAAAACGGATGCTGTCCGATTGACTTTGAGGCCATCGAACGGAACCTGAAGGAGCTGACCCCGGATGATTGACCTCGCAAGTGCCGTCAAGGATGCGGTCTCCATGCCGGACGTGTGCGAAACCTACGGGATCCATGTGGACAGGGGCGGTTTTACGAACTGCCCCTTCCACGGTGAAAAGACTGGTTCGCTCCATATCTATCCCGGACGGCGCGGTTTCTACTGCTTCGGCTGCCATAAGGGCGGCGATGTGATTGATTTTGTCGGTCAGTACTTCGGGCTGGACTTCAAAAGCTCAATCCAAAAACTGAACGACGATTTCCACCTTGGCCTTCCGATTGACGATACGTCCGACAGAGAGGCCCTGCGGGAAGCACGACGGGCGGCATACCTCCGACGGAAGGAAGCAGACCGCCGCAAAAAACAGCGTGAGGCCCTCCAGAAGTCCTGTGACGAAGCGTTGAGCCGATACACAGAACTGGACACCCTGGCGGAGAAAGGCCGCAAGGCGACGAGTCTGGACGATCTGACGCCGGAGATTGTCTTCGCCATGCAGAACGTGCAGGGAGCGTGGTACGACCTCTGCAACGCCAACAGCGCACTATATCAGTTCGACCATGAAACCGCATAAACGAACATCAAACAATCCACGGTATAGTCCACACTATTTACTTTCGACAAATCCAACGCACAGGAGGTGGTCGTTTGGCTGAGCCAGTAAAACAACTGAGCCAAGACCAGCAATTTGCACAAGACCCGGTATTCACACTGGCGGACTTTGACTCAGGCCGGGTCTTTGAATATTTATGCAATATCCAAGATCCGTACAAGCAGGGCATGGCTGAGCGGAGAATATCCGTAACAGCACAGGAGGTCGGGTTCAAGGGCTTCAAGCGGCTGTTCGCCCTGTACAAGCAGAGCAAAAAGAACAAGGAACTGCCTACCATCAGTCAGGACGGCATCACCAGTTTTGATGGACAAGAAGCGGAATACTCCATAGGCGAGTGGACCGCTGACGAGATGGGCATCTATCGTCCGAATGGCAGTCAGATGGAGATAGCTTGCACCCACCCGATTTACCCTGCAAGACGGATGCGTTCCATCGACACAGCAACCATCAAGTACGAACTGCGGTTCAAGCGTGGCGGACAGACAGCACGGGCCGCATGGACGCCGGTGATTGTGGAGGCCAGCGACATGGCAAGCCCGAACGATCTGGTCAAGCGGCTGGCTCCGGTCGGTGTCAGTGTGTCGAGCGGCGACAGAGCGAAGGCCCTGGTGGACTATCTCCGGGATTTTACTGATTTGAATTACGATGTGATCCCGGAGGTTCGCTGTGTATCCCGGATGGGCTGGAACGAGGAAGGTTTTGCTCCCTACAACGGCGGCATCACCTACGACGGAGCCGACACCTTCCGAAACATCTATGAATCCATCAAGGAGTGCGGCGTTTACGAAAAGTGGCTGGCTGAAGCGAAGGCCATGCGTGACTATTCGCTGACCGGAAAGATTGTCCTCGCCGCTTCCTTTGCCGCTCCTCTGATCGAGCCTCTTGGGATCTCCAGTTTCTTTGTTCACCTCTGGTCAAGCGGCTCCGGCACAGCGAAGACCGTTGCCCAAATGGTGGCGGCGGCAGCGTGGGCGGAACCGACAGCTGGCGGACCCTTCTTTCCGACGTTCCGCAGTACCTCCACTGGATTTGAACTGCTGGCTGGATTCCTTCATTCCATGCCGCTGTTCATGGACGAACTTCAGCTTGCCAAAGACCATCACGGAAAGGTTCAGTTCAACGTCTACGAGCTGGCCTCCGGGGCTGGCAAACTCCGGTCAAACAGAGGGCTTGGCCTGAACTACACGCCACGCTGGAACACCGTGTTCATCACTGGCGGCGAAACCCCCATTGTCAGCGAAACCGACGGCGAAGGTGCGTTGAACAGAGTGCTGGAGATAGAGTGCTTTGCCGACCAGAAAATCGTAGCAGACGGGCATAAAACGGCTAATGCGGTTCGTGAGAACTACGGGTTCGCCGGGAAGCGGTTTGTGGAGAAACTACAGGAACCCGGATCCATTGACCGGGCGAAGGAACTGTACGACAAGTTCCTCACCGAATGTTGCCGAACAGATACGACGGAGAAACAGGCAATGGCAGCCTCTGCCCTGCTGACCGCTGATGCCCTGGCTACCGAGTGGATCTTCGGTGACGGCAAGGCCCTGTCCGTAAAGGAAATATCCGAGTATCTGAAGAACAAGCAGACCGTCAGCATCATGCAACGTGGTTACGACATCATCTGCGACTGGGTTTCCGTCAATGCCAACAAACTGAGAGGAATCGTCGAAGGCGACCGCAACGAGTGCTACGGCATCCTGGACGGCAACGAGGCTTGCATCATCCGGTCAGTGTTTGAGAAGGTCTGTTCCGACAACTCCATCAATGCACGGGGCCTTCTCAGTCACCTCCGGTCAAGGGGTCTGATCTCCACCGGGGCGAAAGGCTACACCCGGACCCGCTACCTTGGCAAGGGCGATGACGGTCTTTACAGTAGAGCTGAATGTATCTGCCTGAAGCTGCCGACAGAGGCGGAAATTTGTGGGACTTCCGACTTCCTACAAATATCTGAAAAAGATGATGAGTTGCCATTTTAACCCTGTAACAGTGAATTTTGTAGGAATGTAGGAGTTGTAGGACCAATCCCCCATATAAAAAAATAAATCGTATATATTAAATCGTCCATGTGGAAAATGTGGAAAACTCATTTTAGGGTGTGGAAAGTGTGGAAAACTCGATTTTTAATATATATTTCCTATCGTGCGAGAATGGGGGGAAATGGTCCTACATTCCTACAATTTCCAAAAAAGGGCCGAAAAACCCTTATTTTTCCTAGGTTTTTTATGTAGGAGTTTTTGTAGGACTTTTGAAAACTTGGTCCTACAATTCCTACAAATCATGTAATCTGAGGAGGTTATATGGGCAAAACAATTTGCAACAACTGTGTCCGCTGCCGTGACGGAAACTGTGACGGCGAGAAGGATCTGACCTCGTGTCAGTTCTATAAGCGGATGACAAACTTCGACAAGTATTTTCGATTCACAACAATTGAAAAAGCGGCTGCGATATTGTGTATGCAAGGTTGCTGTGACTGTGCGTATCTGCACAACGGTAAATGCAACGGAAACAGCAACGCTGTGATCAACTGGCTGAGACAGGAGGTGTCCGACAATGGCTGATATTCTGATCCGGGGCATGGAGATGCCTGAAAGTTGTGACAAGTGCCGCTTGTTCAATGAGTGCTGGTGCATGGCGTTGGGAATCGAGAACTGGCGTAAATCCTACAACAAGCCAGAGCAAGGAGAACGGCTCCCGGACTGTCCCCTCGTCACCCTCCCGGAAGGGCATGGGAGGCTGGGCGATCTGGATGCACTTTTCGAGAAAATGTATCACTTGAGCGACAACGAAGGGGCGCATAAGGATTCACCCGCAGATGATGCTTTGATTCTACGGGACTCTGCTTGCTACCTTATCGAAGACGCCCCCACCATCGTTCCAGCGGAAGGAGGGACGGACGAATGACCCTTTGGGATATGCTCGACAAAACCAAATACTACCAGAAGGTCTGGATTTTTGAAATCAACGCAACCGACCAGAATATGCCGATATTCAAAGGGACTGTAGACGAAGCCAGACGAGACGCAGACATGGTGTGGGACTATTTGCCATGCGATGTCGAAGTGTACGACTGTGATGGCGGTATCCTCGACATCCGTGTCAGAACAAAATACTACAACGAGAGGCTTGAAGGCCGCTATACCAACTCCGACAGTTGGGATGCGCCAATGGAAACAAGACCATGGCGGTGGTCAGTCGAAATCGACATGGAGAAAGTGAGGAAATGCGATGGCAACCCGTGACGAACTGTTTGCGGCGGTGCGGCTGATTAAGGAGCATTGTCAAAAAACAGTGTGCTATTGTGGGGCACATTGGGCTTGCCCGTTGTATGACAGGAAGTATGACAGATGCATTACTGGGGGTACGCCCCCGGAAGTATGGCCCGACCCGGAAGGAGGCGGCGAGGATGGCAACCGTTAAATGTCGCCTTGGGAAAAGAGGCCGTCCTTCACATGAATGGAGCGATGGCACGAAAGACCGAATCTATTGCTTTGGCTACCAAAACCGAATGACAGACGAACCGCTTGAGGAGTGTCTGCACTGTCCAGACCACGTTTCTCATGCGCAGGACGATTTGGACAAATGGAACAGGAGGGCTGACAATGGCAAATGATTGCATCACTCGCCAATCCGCCATCCGAATTATCTGTGACGATGAGTGCGAGGACTGCCCGGACGGCGGTTGCGATATGTACCGCAGACTGAAGCGGCTTCCAGCCGCAGATGTCCTGTCAGAAATGTGGACTCCTGTGACGAAGCGACTGCCGGAAAGCAACGGCTGGTATCTCGTCTATGCCCCGACCTACTGTGGCGGTTCATCGACCGGGCAGAAGATAATCAACGGCGTTATGTTCTCCAAGTATAATGGCAGACACTGGAGTATCGAGGTCGGGTATCACAAACGGCCCGGTTGCGTTGTTGCCTGGATGCCAATACCAGATCCTCCGATGGGGGTGATCCTGTGACTGCTGACGAAATCAGTTCCGTCAATATCACACCTACAGAACGTGCTGGGCAGATTAGCTCCTATGCCGCCAAGAACGAGATGCCGGACAGCGGTCTGAACTATATCGACTGGTTGCTCTGGTATATGCTCCGTGACATCTATGCCGAGTTCCGACAGGGTACGCTGGACAAGGAACGTGGAGCCGCCAGAAAGAAACACGCAATTGAAATCTGGGAAAAAGAGACCTTCCGCAACGAGCAGTCCCGTCAGCTTGCGTTCCGGGTGGCAGATCTCTGGAAGCGTGTGGAGTTGGCAGCCAGCCAGTACCGGAAAGACAGAACGCTGGAGAACGCCGACCTGTTGATGGTTGCCATCTACGGCGGTCTGATGCGGGCGGAAGGCTCCGAGCAGACCGGACAGAACGGAAATGTGAATGGCGGTTCCGAACAGTCCAGTCAGGACAGAGTAAACGGAGGTGACCCGTCTTGAGTTGGCATTCTGGTCTGACGCCGAACGAACAGCGGAGATGCCGTTACTGCCGGGGATGTAAGTACTTTAGTTCTGCCGGATCCTATGGAACGTGTGACTATCTGCTGATTACCGATATGAGACGGCCCTGCAAGGCCGGGAAGGGATGCACCGTCAGGAAGGACAAGAAAACCTGGGTTCCGACAGAGAAGTACCTGGCGTGGGTCAAACTGGTGGATGAACAGGAGGCCTACGCTGAACGGAAACGAAAACTGGCAGAGGAACGTGAGACAGTCCAGAAAAAGTACGGTCTTCCAGTTGACCTGATAACCACAAACGGACGGAAACCTTCCTTCGATGTCAAGTACGCACAGATGCTCTACAATGCCGGGTATTACAACTACGAGATCGCCGAGGTGCTGGGAACGACCGCTGAGAAGGTCCGCAAGTATTCGCTCCGGCACTCATGGTCGCAACAGGCCCCAAGGGATCTGAAACGCACCCGGCACGACATCGCAGCCGCTATTATCGAGTACAAGAAGTACATGGAGGATAAGGCAGAAGAAGATAAACGGCGCATGGAAGATAAGGCCGAGGAAGACCGCCGGAAACAATCCAACCAGAAAGAACCGAAAGCATCCGTCAAGGTCCAGTCAGAGGTGGATGCGTCTATGCGGAACTGCCTCTGGACAGGAGGCGGTGACATGACCGAAGAGGAGGTGTACGCTTGATTTTACATATCAGTCCGCCAGAACCACCGAAACCGAAAACTATGACCCTATGCTCCCGGTGCGAATCTGCTATGAGGAGCAAAAACATCGTGATCCGCCTGGATTCTTGCAGACCGACGCGGCTCCGTGGCTGTCAACTCTGCCATGTGCGGACGTTCTGCGGCGAGTATGAGGTCACGGAAAAAGACAACAGGGCCGGACAAAAGCTGGGAGTCATATACAGGACAACCAGCCCGGTCTGAAGGTCTGGGTAATTTACAGGACAGCAACAACCGCAAATCAATGAGATATATCAATCAGTGGAATATGCCAATCAGTGAGATATACCAATCAAGAAAGGATGATGCAGCATTGACAAAAGTTGAAAGACACAAACAAATCTGCCTTGCGCTCAATGAACTGTACGCCAAGAAGAATCACGACTACGGTGACAGCTTCCATCAAACGTTCGTTGAGGAAGGGCTGGCGATGTCACGCATCAGGCTGGGCGATAAGTTCAGCCGCTTCAAAACCCTGTCCAGATGTGCCGAACAGAAGGTCAGCGATGAGTCCATCAGGGATACGCTTCTTGACCTGGCGAACTACGCAATCATGACCGTGCTGGAGATCGATATGTTGCCAGTGCGGATCCAGACAGAAGGAGGTGATGTGGATGCCTAAGAAACAGCAGAACATCAAGGTGGTGTCCGACAAGAAGGCAGTCAGCAAGAAGACCGATACGAATAAACGGAGTTCCATCAACGAGCTGACCGATACAGAGAAGAGCCTGTCAGTCAACGAGAAGACCGCACAGGAGGTGGCGAAAAAGAAGCGCAACTACACCGACCGCTACCACGCCGACTACGGAGCCGACAGAACGGATCCCGGCGATAACTCCCGCTTTATCCGTTACGCTATGGCCTCCCTTGACCTTCCGCCCATCGACATATCCGACGAGAATCAGGTAAAAGACCGTCTGCTTCTGTACTTCCAGCACTGTGCCGAGAACGACAGAAAACCCTCTATGATCGGTATGGCAAATTGGCTGGGGGTAAACCATGATACGTTGAGTTCGTGGAAGAGAGGGGAGTATCGACAGTCGACACACTCCGAAATAATACAAAAAGCGTGTGCCATGTTAGAGGAAATGATGGTCGATTACTTCCAGAACGGGAAGACAAATCCAGCCGCAGGGATCTTCCTTCTGAAGAATATGTTTGGCTACAAGGACGTACAGGATGTGGTCGTTACGCCGCAGAATCCTCTGGGTGATGCAGAAGCAACACCGCAGCTTGCGGACAAGTACCTGGAGGTCATCGACGAATAACCAACCTGGGCAGAACGGGCAACCTGGCACAATTCAATCAGGACATGAAAAAACCCACCGGATCGGCATTTACGCTGGCCCGGTGGGTTCTGTTACGTTATGGCAGAAGGTTCTGTGTCGGCTGATCTGATAGAGGCAGAACGTAGGTATCTACTAAGATATAGACTATCAGTCTTTACTTACCTTTCCTTTAACAATTACATTTCCCCTATCCATTATATCATACCAACCACCGCCCTGTCAAGTGGTGTTACTGCGTTTTGCTCTGCTTGGCTCCGTTCCGCTTTGCCCTGGCGTTTCTGGTGTGGCTGGTTTCTGCGTTTTACTATGTTAAACTGAGTCACAATAGCCCTGAGAGGCCACGGAAGGCCACTGGGAGCGTTTTTATGTGTCGGGAGGGTAAGATTTACGTCCGGGGCTGTTCGTTCGTTACAGGGCATTCTGGAGGCTCTGAGCATAACGGAGCGTTTTGGCGGGGCGTTGGTTGAATGGGGAAAGGTTCCGGCCCGCTCCATCCCTGACTGATTGATGAATGGCTGCGATGGGCAGATGGGCTTGTATTGGGGCAGAAAAGGCCGACACAAAAAGCACCGCCATCCCGGTCGGTTGGGACGGCGGTGTATCAGATCATCGGCTGACGGCAATTTCCAGAAGGCGGATCACGTAGGGGGCTGGGGTTCTGGTTCCGGTCTCCCAGTTCTCCCAGGTGCGCTTGGGGATGTCGTACTTCTCACAAAAGGCCGCTTGGGAAAGGCCTGTCTTGGCTCGAATTGCCCGGATTTGTTCGGCGGGGGTCATATGTTGCACTTCCTTTCTTGGTGGATTGTACCTGACGGTTTGCCGCTTGTCAAGCATACAGATCGGGCTTGACGGGCTTTTTGCAGAACAGCTTCCCGACGGCGGAGCGGGTTTGGAATTCCCACCACGCTGCCATCTGGTCCAGGGCCTTCTCGCTGATGTACGGCACGTTGTAGAGTTGCTCCCCTGCCGGGGTCATGTAGATGGCCTGACCGTATCCGGGCAATTGCTCCAGCCCTGCGTGGTCGATGATGTTCCGGGAGTCCTGCGGCGATCTGGCCCGGAGGCCGAAGCGGGAATCAAAATTACACTTGATTTCCGTGGGGATCACCTTGGCAATTGGGGTCTGCGTGGCGATGATAAGGTGGACACGTGCCGCTCTGCCGATTTGGGCAAGGCGTTGAACCAGGGGCTTGACTGTCCGGGCCTGTGTGGTCATCAAATCGGCAAACTCGTCGATAATTACATAGAGGTCAGCGGCGTCGCTCTTCCTCTGTCCGGCCTTCTGCATGGCCTTGTAGCGGCGTTCGCAGATGTCCATAGCGCAGAACAGGGCGGAAATCATTTCGTCCGGCTCGGAAGCATAGCGGATCGTGTGTGGGAGCTTGGCCCATTGCTTCAGTTCCACCCGCTTGGGGTCAATCAGAATGAACTTTGCGCCGCCGGGGCCGCAGGGGAAACGCAGAAGGGCAGTGTAGATTAGGCCGTTAATCACGACTGATTTGCCGCTTCCAGTGGCTCCGGCAATCAGAAGGTGGGGCTGTTCCAGGGCATCGGCGAACAGATTGTAACGAGTTCCGCCGGGGGTGTGGTAGGTTTTGGGCATTACTCACACCTCCCCTCTCAGAAAGTTGGTAACGTGGCACAGAACGGAAACCATGTCGGCATACTTGGCAATGAGTTTGCGGTGGGATTTGCCGTCATACCAGTTAGCATAGAGCCAATACGGATTGACGGAGCCGTCAAGCTGTTTGATACACGTTGCGGTCATGCCGCCAAGGTTGATTTCGGCGAGCTTTACAGTTTTCATAAGTACCTCCATATCGTTATTGTTTGGTGTCTTGCCTTCCATACTGCCCACGATATCAGATCATGGGCAGAAGCAGGGCAAGCGCAGAAGGTGGTCACGCAGTGCGGAGTCCATAGTACTTATACATAGAGGACTCATGGAAGAAACCAGCTTCAATCCGGGTGGTGGATGCGGTGGGCAGAAGGTCGTTGTAGGTATCCACAATCCGCTTGAAGGATTCGTAGGCGGACAGCACTTCTTTGTGGGCTGCGATAATGGCATCTGCTCTCTTTTCGGGGTCTGCGACGGGTTCCGGAAGATAGAGAACTTTCCACTGGTCGAGCGGAGCAGGGGTCACCACGTTTCCGGGGAGAATCTCAGAGGAGACAGAAACGCAAATTGCGTTGCCTCCGATGATGCGACGGTCGGCAGGGTTGAGCGGCGAGAACTCCGCATAACCATGTCCGTACTTATCGCAGAAGGTGACTTGGCATTCCAGATCGGCACGAATTGCGGCATCGAACTTCTGTGCGGTCTTGGGGCCATACTTCTTTCCGGCAATGGTTCCGAGCATATCCACGAAGGCGGACAGCTTTTCGAAAATCCAAGCAGAACGGGCATTGTCCCGGCAGATATCGTAGACCATTTCAGAGCGGGACAGGGCAACCAGGGCAACGTTGGCGGAGTCGCACAGGGCCTTGTAGGCATCCTTGATTTCCGGCTGGATGGGCTTGCTGTGGATTTCGCAGAAGCGCAACTGCTGACGGTGGGCATTCTCCTTGTGTACGGCATTTTCATAGATGGTTTTTGCGTTCTCTTTGTTTGCGTAGGCAATGAGAACGGCAGAAGAGCTTTCCTGATAAGTCATGGTGTTATACCTCCAAATTTTATTTGGCCTGTTTGGCCTTTACTCAAGCCCACGAACGGGTCATGGGCTTGGTAAGGGTCAAGCATTAGTTGATTCCTTGAATTTCCGCTTCCACGTGGTCTTTGCGGCCCGCTCGACGTTGTAGGCGATCCCGTCACGGGATGTCACAATCTCATAACGGGGGACGGTGCAGAACTTGTCGTAGTTCTCATAGGCAGTGACGGTGTCTTGTCCGACCTTGGCCTCTTTCAAAATTTTGCAGAAAGTCATGGGTAACACCTCCAATCAATAATAGTAATCGGCGATCCGCTCGTCGGAGAAGATTTCCCCGTTGGCGGCATAGATGATTTCCCGCACGGAGCAGTCACACATGGGGTCTTGTTCGGTCATGCGGTCAAAATCAGCCAGGGCAGAAGAGCGGGAGTCATAGACGGCGGTTCCGTTGATTTGCAGGGGGCCTTCGTGGGTGGTGTACTCCATTTCGTACTTTGCGGTCATGCCGTCCGGCACGAATGTGGGGTCAAAGATGCGGGCCACGTGGAAGGCCTCGATATCCTTGATGGTGAAAACTTTCATTTTGTACCTCCGTTTCTAAGTTTCAGTATGTTGTGTTCCTTAGTTCTCTTTAAGTATATCACTCATTGGGTGGTATGTCAAGCATTATTTCTAAGTTTTCCTAAGTTTTTTAGATCGGCAGAAATCCGGCAGAAGGGGCAGAAAGTTGAAATTTTCGCAGAAGGGCAGAAGGGCAGAAATCAGTGGCTAGGCCTAATTGGTGGTAGCGGTTTCTGCATTGGGGCGGGCGGGAGTCCAGGGCCTTTGCCGCCCGCTCTGCGAGGCTCCCGGGCGGCATAGAGGCTCCCGGGCGGCATAGAGGCTCCCGGGCG
>Ga0326513_10000788_pt1 | contig 26797 bp, 24 predicted proteins | sample 2_2465_0518_D_FD_203654 | JGI IMG/M metagenome (GOLD analysis project Ga0326513, IMG submission 203654) | Bovine rumen microbial communities from UC Davis, California, United States - 2_2465_0518 | ecosystem: Host-associated > Mammals > Digestive system > Stomach > Rumen | place: USA... | reverse complement strand
CTCGTCACTGTAGGCCTTGAAGGCGCCGATGAAGCCGGTGATGATGAGGTAGAAGATCATGGGCGAGATCATCGGGAGCGTGATACGGGTGAAAATGCGCCACTTCGAGGTGCCGTCGATCTTCGCCGCGTTGTAGTAATCCTGCCGGACCGAGGCCAGGGCGGAGGTCAGAATGAGGATCTTGAAGGGCATGACCACCCAGACCGTGTAGAAGCACATGACAAACATCTTCGCCCAGTAGGGTCCGTCGATGAAGTCGACGCTCTCTCCGCCGAACCAGTTGATCAGAAGGTTCACCATGCCGTCGGAATAAGGGGTTTTCTTGAAGAGAATCATGAATACCAGCCCGACGGCCAGGGTGTTGGTGACATAGGGCAGAAAGAAGACGGTCTGGTAAAGCTCCCGAAGGCGGCGGATGGAGTTGAGCCCCAGCGAGATCAGCAGCGCGATGCCCGTGGAGACCGGGACCGTGATGATCACCAGGATGAAGGTGTTTTTCACCGCCTGGAGAAAGTAGGGGTCGTGGAGAACATAGGAATAGTTATAGAGGCCGGTGCCGAAAAAGGTCTGGGACGCGGAGTTGTAGCCCTCTTCAAAGGAATAGACCAGCACGTCCGCGAGGGGATAGACCATGAACACGCCGAGAAACGCGATGGCCGGCAGCAGATACAGCCAGGCCTTCCAGTTCTTGTTTTCCATGCTGCGCTCCTTGTCGCTCAGACGGCCTCGAAGGGGATTCTCTCCTCGCTGTCACGGCGGAAGAGAAAGACCTTGTTGGGCTTGAGCGCAAAACGCACGGTTTCGGCATCTTTGTCGATGCGGTGCTCGGCGGTGATGATGGAGCGGATGCTGGCGCTCTCGGCCGCCGGATGGGAGGAGACCACGCTGGTGTCCCGGCCCATGACCTCCACCCCCGCGAGGCGGCAGCAGAGGGGACCCGCCTCCTGGGGAATAAAGCCCTCGGGGCGAACGCCGGCCCAGACAGGCTGGTCGTCGACCCCGACGACGCGGAGAACCTCGTCCTCGCCGAGAAACAGCTTCCCGCCGGCGACGCGGCCTTCAAAGACGTTGATGGGCGGCGTGCCGAGAAACTTCGCCACAAAGAGATTGGCGGGGTCGTCGTAGACCTCCTGGGGCTTGCCGATCTGCTGGACGACGCCGGCTTTCATGACGACGATCAGGTCGGAGATGCTCATGGCCTCCTCCTGGTCGTGGGTGACGAAAATGGTGGTGATGCCGGTGTCCCGCTGAATCCGCCGGATCTCTTCCCGGGTCTGAAGGCGAAGCCGGGCGTCCAGGTTGGAGAGCGGCTCATCCAGCAGAAGCACACGGGGGAGCTTCACCAGGGCGCGGGCGATGGCGACGCGCTGCTGCTGGCCGCCGGACATCTCGCTGGGCTTGCGGTCCATGAGCTGTTCAATCTGGACAAGCTTTGCCGCCTCGTCGGCCTTCTTCAGCATCTCGGCCTTGGAAAGGCGGTCCTTGCCCTTCAGGTTCTGGAGCGGGAAGAGAATGTTCTGACGGACGGTGAGGTGGGGATAGAGGGCATAATTCTGAAACACCAGGCCGACGCCGCGGTTTTCGGGCGGGAGATTGGTCACGTCGTCGTCACCGAAGAAAATCCTGCCGGAGGTGGGCTTCTCCAGGCCGCAGATCAGATTCAGCGCGGTGCTCTTGCCGCAACCGGAGGGGCCCAGCAGGCCGATGAGACTGCCGTCCGGAACCTCAAAGCAGAAATCACTGACGGCGGTGACCGTGTCACCCTTTTTATTTCGACTTGGAAACTTCTTGGTCAGATGGTCCAATACAACTTTCATAGGGGCGTCATCCCTCCTGTTAATGAATGGAACAGAAGCTGAAACCAGCGTACTTCGCTTAGGAATAATTAAAAAACAAAACGGGTGGAATGTCAACAGCGGATTGCGGCGGAAAGTGGGGATTCCTGGGGGAATCATGGAAAGACATCTAATTTCTGCTGCAGAAGAAATGGGAACTGTTTTATACAGATGGAGTGCATTATTCAAAACTCCAACAAGCTGCTGGAGAATTGATAATCCCATTAACGGACTAAATCTGGAAGATCGCAGTGTCCAAACAGGAAGAAAAAGCTGCAACAGGTTGTTGCAGAATTGACTAGGCACCAGAAATCAGAGGAAACAGAAAGTAAAAACTCAAATATTAACTTAAAAACTAAAATTTAAAACTGAAATAGCGAAAATAAACTAAAATAAAAAGGAAATAACTCAAATTTTTACTTGACAAATTCGGATAACTAAAATAACATTTCAAATGAACAGGAGGTGCAACCGAAATGACAAAAGATGAACTGATCGAACTGCTGAAAGACATACAGAAAAGCAAATGTGAAACACAGACATTGGAATTGAAAGCGGCAGCGTCCGGATGCCCAAAGAGACTGTATGATACGCTTTCAAGTTTTTCGAACCAGGATGACGGCGGCATCATAGTATTTGGGGTGGATGAAGAAGATCATTTCCGTGAGTGCGGAGTATATGATCCACAGGATCTTCAGAAAAAGATCAACGAGCAGTGCCTTCAGATGGAACCGCCCATAAGACCGCTTTGCAGCGTGGCGGAGAAAAACGGAAAATATTTTGTCTCTGCAGAAATACCCGGGATTGATCTGGCGGAAAGGCCCTGTTTCTATCAGGGACGGGGAAGGCTGAAAGGTTCTTTTGTCCGTGTAGGTGACAGCGATGAACCGATGACGGAATATGAAATATACAGTTATGAGGCATTCAGGAAGAAATATCAGGATGATGTGAGGCCGGTGCAGAGAGCATCTATGGCTGCGCTTGATCAAGAGCAGCTTGATCATTATATCAGCCTGCTGAAGAGAGAGAAGCAGAATCTGAGCGCCATACCGGATGAAACGATTTATGAACTGATGAGCATCACAAGAGAAAACTGCGTTACCCTGAGCTCGGTGATGCTTTTCTGCAGATACCCGCAGGCGTTCTTTCCACAGCTGTGTATCACGGCGGTCGTGCTTCCGGGGGAGGAAATCGGTGAACTCGGAACGGCGGGGGAACGATTTGCGGATAACCGGAGAATAGAAGGAAGCATTCCTGAAATGCTGGACCAGGCAATCGAATTTGTACGCAGGAACATGAGAACCAAGACGATTATCAATCCAAACAGCGGGAAAAGAGAAGACCGGACAGACTACCCGATTACGGCAGTCCGCGAAGCGATCCTGAACACGCTGGCGCATCGGGACTACAGCATCCATACGGAAGGAATGCCGATTCAGATTCTGATGTATCCGGACCGACTGGTGATACGGAATCCGGGGGGAATCTATGGCAGAATCCGGGTAGACCAGCTCGGAAAAATGCAGCCCGATACAAGAAATCCGGTACTGATTACAGCATTGGAAGTGCTGGGGCTGGCAGAGAACAGATACTCAGGAATACCGACGATCCGCAGAGCCATGGCGGAATACGGACTGAAAGAACCGGTTTTTGCGGACGAGAGAGGAACATTTACAGTGACCCTCTATAACACGGCCGATACCGGAAAGAATACCGGTCACGGGAATCTATCCGAGCAGGAAAAAGAACTGCTTGCGTTCCTGACAGTGCCCAGGAGCAGACAGGAAATCACCGAGTATCTTGGAATCGGGACAGTTTCATATGCCATGCAGGCGTATATCAATCCGATGATTGAAGAAGGACTGGTAAAATATACCATCCCGGAAAAACCCAGGAGCCGGAAACAGAGATTTGTACGAAGCAGCGTCTGAAGCCGCTGATAAAACGGATGCTGTCAACTTTAACTCCGGGGTAACGATGAACATCAGCTGCGGATGATTCAAATTAGAAATAATAACATAAAAGATGCAGCTGATGGCATGGGATATTTGTGAAGGAGATCAGCACAATGTTCTTTGAAGATGGAAAACAATATAAACTGATTGCGCCGGATGTGGATGAACTCCTTCGGTATTTTGATCACAGGTCTCTCAATCCGACTCCGTCCAATCCCAGGCTTCTGGCGGCTTTTACTTCCATATTTGATATTCTCACACCATTGGCTCCGCTGAAGAAAAACGATGAAGCAAAAGCCATTTGGATACGTATCCCACGCGGTACCATTGAAGATTATTCTTCTTTCGAAGAGATGAAAGAATGGGAAGAAGTCGAAACCTATGAAGAGTATGAAAACCGGTGGAAAGAGGATTACCCGGAAGAGTATTCATGGTATGAACTTGTTGCTGTGAAGTCCTTTGACCGTGACAACAGTCTCCGCTACTACGGCGTCAGCCTGGGGAATGAACGGGTAATATCCGCATCTACTGAAGACAGGACTTTCTTTGGCACGGAAGGATACTACCCGGAAGAAGCTGCCGTCAAGCTCTGTTCTCTCATCGTTCCGGCGTTACAGGAATCCGTTTCCTTTCTTCAGTCTGGAACCTATAATGCGCTGGTAGAGAAGGAACTCCCCTACCAGTTCCGTGTTGGAGTCATCAAAAGGAAGGTACTGTGGGAATACGAGCCGGAAGCGAAAGAAAGTGCCTATGACGGACTGTCAGAAGAATCCGTTCAGAATTTCAAAAAGCTCATCCTTTCCGGCATTAATGATGAAGAGAAAATCGGGCGAATCAAAGATTTCACTGCAAATGACTTCTTTCGCGCCTGTAAAATCGGATATGAAGCCATTGACAAGGATTGTACCGGCTTCTCTCTTCCTGATCTTTACATGCATTATGCAGACGGAAGAGACGAAGGATTGACTGGACAGGGGCACGGTCTCAACGCCGGCCCCGGCATTGATTTCGATTCCCCTTCTGCCTGGGATGAGTGGTATTTCAGCAAAAGAGGAGGCGGACATCCCTGGGAAGTCGTCCCCGGCGGCAACAGCACCCATGTTGAACTGTATGTACGGAATGACAGACATGACCTTGACTGGCTTCTGCGAACCGGAAAAATCAATGAAGAAGATTACAACAGGCGAATGGAAAAAGCAGGCTATTACTTTGCAATTGCCGGAATGAAACGGCAATTTGAAGCTGTGAGTATCTACCTTGCCTTGTCTTCCGCAGGACTTCCTGTTATCATCAGTGGAGCTGAGGAACTTCTTGCGCGATTTGAGGCCACTGATTACATTGGCATCGTCCCGCACCATTTCCCCACCCGTTACTGTGAGAGCCTGTTTCCTGAGAAATATGGGACAATCATCGACTTTATACATGTGTACAAAAATGAAGACGCATGGTTTGAGAAGATAGAATGGCTGCCTGAAGAAGAGGCGGTGCTGAATTGACGGGTTTAGCTTCCATATACTATAAAATTGGGAAAATATAGGATTAAATCAACGTTTTCTTAGAAGAACTCAAAAAATATGACCGCCTTCCGGCGGTCATAGGAGTACGAAATCGTATGCATCAGGAGAAAACAAGGACGTATGGGATTCATGAGCCATTCAAAATTTCTCGGTGTTATCCGTATGGATCGGAGCATCATGCACCGGTTGACAGATCATGATTTAGAGATCCTACGCAGGAGCAGTAATGACGCGTTGGCCAAATACTTCGGAGACTTACTGTAACTTTATACAAGTACGAAATCTGTAAGTTCAGCTTTCGATAATGATAGAATAACAGAATAAAAACTGCGTTTTAGATTGCTTAACCCTCTGCATCATGAAAAAGGAGCACCATTGCCTATGTCCACCAATCTATCCAAATCTCTGTACTGCTCCGGCGTGCAGTGCCCGAAGATGCTCTGGCTGAAGAAGCATCGTCCGGAACTCTTTGACGACTCCGTCATGGATCAGAATGTCCTTGAGACCGGACTGGCCGTCGGTGACCTGGCCATGGGACTTTTCGGAGACTTCCGGGAAGTGCTGTACGGAGATTTGACCGAGATGATCGCCGAGACGGACCGCCTGCTTGCAGATGGTGTGGAAAACATCGCGGAAGCATCTTTCGCCTATGACGGAATGTTCTGCAGTGTGGATATTCTGCGGAATCTGCCGGACGGAAAAGCGGAGCTCTATGAAGTAAAGAGCTCCACCTCGGTGCATGAGATCTATTACCATGATGTGGCCTACCAGATGTATGTGCTGGAGCATCTCGGCTTTACCGTCACGAAAGCCTGCCTGGTCTATCTGGACCGCAGTTATGTGCGAGGAAAAGAACTGGAGATCGAGAAGCTCTTTAAAATCGAGGACCTGACCGATCAGGTCCGTGCCATGCAGGACGATGTTGAGGCCAGAACCGCTTTACTGAAACAGACGATCCTGAATCCGGATGAACCGGGAGACGATATCGGGCCGCACTGCTCCGATCCATATGACTGCGGATTCTGGCATCACTGCACGGAGCATCTTCCCGTGCCCAACGTCTTTGATGTCTCCGGCATGCAGAAGAGGACTAAGTTCAAGTATTATAATCAGGGAGTCATTTCATTTGAGGAACTGGCGTCGGGGGCGAAGCTGAACGACGGCCAGCGCCTTCAGATTTCCCATGCCCTGGCGGAACTGCCCGATCAGATTGACAGAGCAAGCATACGGAGCTTCCTCTCCGGCCTTTCCTATCCGCTGTATTTCCTGGACTTCGAGTCTTTCCAGCCGGCGGTGCCGCTGTATGAAAACTCCAGTCCCTATGATCAGATTGTTTTTCAGTATTCTCTGCACCTGATCGAAGGGGAAGGAAAGGCTCTGCAGCATAAGGAGTATCTGGCCCGGCCGGGAGAAGACCCGAGGCGGAAGCTTGCCGAGCAGCTCTGCCGGGATATTCCGAGAGGCGTCTGTACCCTGGCCTATAACATGACCTTTGAAAAGACCAGAATCCGAGAGCTGGCCGGTCTGTATCCAGACCTCTCCGAGCATCTGATGGATATCCATGACCATATACAGGACCTGATGGTTCCGTTTCAGAAGAAACAGTACTACACAAGGGCCATGGAAGGTTCGTATTCCATCAAGTATGTGCTGCCGGCGCTGTTCCCGGATGATCCGGCGCTGAATTATCACAATCTCGAAGGCGTACACAATGGCACAGAGGCTTCGGCTGCGTTTGCCGCGATGGAGAACATGACGGAAGAAGAGCTGTCGGCCTGCCGAGAAAACCTGTTAAAATACTGCGGACTGGATACTTTCGCTATGGTGAAGGTCTGTGAGAAGCTCAAAGAAACGATAAGCGCCGACGAGAAGTAAAAAGACACTTGCATAAAATCAGAATGGACCGCCGAAAGGCGGTCCATTTTTGGTGGAAAACTTTTGAAGGAAAACATTTTTAAAACGGTAAATTTCAACCGTCGATCTGTAAGCGTCAAACAAGTCGGCGAGTATACAGATACCCAAAGAAGTAATAGAGCAGCGCCGTCTCTGAGATTGGTCCCTTTGAACTGCCGGAGAGACATAGGGCATATTCGTTCCGATTTGTGTAAGAAACAGGAAAATGTTCGTTCCTATTTGTGTTGACATGCTCACCGGCGAACGGTATAATGAAATTGCCGACTTCAAAACATACGAATAAAAATGGTGGAAAACCGGGGGGAAAGCGTCTATGCAACGTGATCTTTATCAGAAATTGCTGGAATGGAAAGAAAAACGTGATCGAAAACCTCTTGTTGTCAAAGGGGCACGTCAGGTTGGAAAAACATATCTTATCAAGGATTTCGGGAACCACGAATTTGATAATTTTGTGGTGCTGAATGCAGATAAAGATCTTCGTGTACGTGAGATATTCGAGCGCGGATTTCGAATTGACCGCATCATCTCCGACATGGAGGTGCTAAGCGGACAGACAATTGTGCCCGGAAGAACGCTCATCTTTATCGATGAGGTGGGAGATGCACCGAAAGCACTTGCGGCTTTAAAATATTTTTGCGAGGATGCACCACAGTATCATATTATCGTTGCGGGTTCATTGCTGGGACTGGCCATCCATAAAGGCGTTTCTTTTCCGGTGGGTAAAGTGGACGAACTGACGCTGTATCCTCTTTCGTTCGCGGAATTCGTACGTGCCAGACTCGGGGAGCGCAGTTATGTGCGCCTGATAATGGACCCGCTGGCAGATCTTGCAAGCCTCCGATCTGTTTTTGTTGATTCATTGAGGGAGTACTATTTCACAGGTGGTATGCCTGAAGTAGTCCAAGGAGCAGTTGACGGTAAAGACTATAAGGCTTTACGTAACATTCAAAAACAAATTCTTTCAGACTATGCGCTGGATATTTCGAAACATGCAGATCCTCAGATCCTGGGAAGAATTCATCAGGTATGGAATTCCATTCCGCAGCAGCTTGCAAAGAGCAACAAAAAGTTCGTCTACGCTGATATACAGAAAGGGGCTCGCGCAAAGGATTTCGAACTCGCGATCGAATGGCTGGTAGATGCGGGAATTGTTTATAAGGTGCCCAGAGTAAGAAAAGCCGGATTGCCGTTGAAGTTCTATGAAGATTTCTCTGCGTTTAAACTGTTTACTGTCGATCATGGTTTGATGGGTGCACAGGTTGACGCACCGATTTCCGAAATACTTCTGAAAAGCAATGTCTTCGAGGAATACAGGGGGACCTTCACGGAGCAATATGTATATGAACAGCTGATCTGCAGCACGGAAACAGGTATTTTCTATTTTGACAGCGAGAGCTCCAAACTGGAACTTGATTTCCTTATGCAGGGTGAAAACTTCCTTGCACCGATCGAAGTGAAGGCAGAGGAAAATCTGCGTTCAAAATCCCTTCGGCAGTTTTGCCTGGATTATCCTGATGCAAAAGCTTATCGGATTTCAATGTCCGATTACAGAGAGCAGGATTGGCTGACAAACGTCCCGCTATATGCTGCAATACGCCTGCCAAGTATTATTGAAAAAGGGTGATGATCATGACTTATCAGGAAGTACGGGAAAACGCAAGAAAGACCATTCTCAACTGCAAGGTATGTCCGGAGTGCAACGGACTCGGCTGCGGCAATACCCTGCCCGGTCCGGGATCCAAGGCGCCCGGAAACGGCGCACACGAAAACTGGAAGGGCTGGAAGGCGATCCGCCTGAACGTCGACATCTTTGCGCCTGACACGGCGGTCGATACCCGGATCGACCTGTTCGGACACCGTTTCAGCCTGCCGATTCTGACCGGACCCATCGGCTCCATGACCCAGTACAGCAGGGAAGACGTCACGGTCGGGTTCAATGCCGCGATGATCCGCGCCTGTGCCGAGACCGGTATCGTCGACTGCTTCGGGGACGGCATCGTTGAGAAAACCGTCGCGGGGGCGCTGGAGGCCGTTGCGGAACATCCGGACTGTGCGATCCCCGTGTTCAACCCCCTGCCGAATGCACAGATCTGCGAGAAGATCGAACGCTTTGAGTCGAGCGGAACGCTGGCGACCTGCGTGGTGGTGGACAGCGCCGGACTCAGCCACTGGAGATTCAAGGGCGAAGCTCCGGGCTCGAAGACCGTGGAGGATCTGAAGTTCCTGAAATCCTGCACGAAGAAACCGTTTCTGATAAAGGGCATCATGACGGCAAAGGCGGCGCTGAAGGCCGTGGAGGCCGGGGCGGACGGCATCATCGTCTCCAACCACGGCGGCCGCGTGCTTCCGGATGTCCCCTCGACGGCAGAGGTGCTCCCCGAGATTGCCCGGGCGGTGAAGGGCCAGACAAAGATCATCGTCGACGGCGGGATCCGGCACGGATCGGACATGGTGAAGGCGCTCGCCCTCGGCGCGGACGCGGTCATGATCTGCAGACCCTTTGCGGTGGCGTGGTTCGGGGGAGACGCAGAAGGGATCAGAACTTATGTCGAAAAGCTGCGCGAAGAGTTTACCGGGGCCATGTACATGGTGGGGGCACGAAAGCTCTCGGATCTCTGCCCGGACATGGTGCGCTGATGCGGCGTCGGCGTGCGGAGCGAAATAACGGGAATCCCCCAGTTATTCCACCAGTTCCGGCGGAACGGAGATCAATTTTACGAAGGAGAGTAAGCCATTGAAACTGATTCATCTCTCAGACCTGCATCTGGGAAAGCGGGTCAACGAATTCAGCATGCTGGAAGACCAGCGGGATATTCTGAAAAAAATCCTGGACATCATCGACCGGGAGGAACCCGATGCGGTGATCCTGGCGGGCGACATTTACGACAAGTCTGTTCCGCCGGCCGAAGCCGTGCAGCTGTTTGACGACTTCCTGTACAATCTGGCAAAAAGAGATCTTCAGATCTTCGTCATCAGCGGGAACCACGATTCTCCGGAGAGAATCGCATTCGGCTCCAGGCTTCTTGATCGGAGCGGTGTGCATCTGTCCCCGGTCTATCACGGAGACGTGGAGCCTGTCGTGCTGGAGGATCAGTACGGACCGGTCTGCATCTACATGCTGCCGTTCATCAAGCCGACCCATGTGCGCCGCTGCTTCCCGGAAGAGGAAATCGAGAGCTACACCGATGCCGTGTGCACGGCGATCCGGAAGATGGGTGTGAACCGCTCGGCCCGGAACGTGCTGGTGACACACCAGTTTGTGACGGGGGCGACGCGCTCGGAATCGGAAGAGACCTCGGTGGGCGGATCTGACAATGTGGACGCGCAGGTCTTTGACGACTTTGACTATGTGGCGCTCGGACACATCCACGGGCCGCAGAACATCGATTCCGAGAGAATCCGCTACTGCGGGACACCGCTGAAGTACTCTTTCTCGGAAGCCAAGCATATCAAGTCGGTGACGGTGGCCGAACTGGCGGAGAAAGGGACGCTGCAGATCCGGACAGTTCCCCTGGTTCCGAAGCACGACATGAGAGTCCTCCGCGGCAGCTATATGGAGCTGACGGCGAGACCGAACTACATCGGGACGGCGGTAGAGGACTATCTCCACATCATTCTGACGGATGCGGAAGAGATTCCGGAAGCCATGAACCGGCTGCGGGTGATTTATCCAAACGTGATGAAGCTGAGCTATGACAACCAGCGGACCAGAAGCCTGAACCAGGTCGGAGGCGCGGAGGAAGTGGAGCGGAAGAGCCCGCTGGAACTCTTCGGCGAGCTGTATGAAAAACAGAACGGAACACAGCTGTCGGAAGAACAGACGGCTTATGTCACGGCGCTGATTGAGGACATCTGGGAGGAGAGAACATGAGACCGCTGAATCTGATCATGTCGGCCTTCGGCCCCTATGCGGGGGAAGAGACCATCGACTTTGAGAAGCTGGGGAAGAGCGGACTGTACCTGATCACCGGCGATACCGGCGCGGGGAAGACGACCATTTTCGACGCGATCACCTTCGCCCTGTACGGAGAGGCCAGCGGAAACAACCGCGAGGCCTCCATGCTGCGTTCCAAGTACGCCGACCCGGACCGGCCGACCTTCGTGACACTGACCTTCTCCTACGCGGGAAAGCAGTATACCGTGACGAGAAAGCCGGAGTACGAGAAGGCAAAAAGCCGCGGAACCGGCACAACGAAAAAGGCGGCGGAAGCCGAGCTCATCTGCCCCGACGGCAGATGCGTGACAAAGCAGAGGGAAGTGACCGCGGCCATCCAGAACATTCTCGGCATCGACCGGAACCAGTTTTCCCAGATCGCCATGATCGCCCAGGGAGACTTCCTGCGCCTGCTGCTGGCAGAGACGAAAGACCGCCAGGCGATTTTCCGCGAGATCTTCCATACCGGCTACTATCAGGTTTTTCAGGAGAGACTGAAGGACGACGTTCGGGAGCTTTCCCGTGAATGTGAAAATGAACGGCGGAGCATCCGGCAGTATATCGGCGGCATGAAATGCGCCGACGGCGATCTGCATGCCGAGAACGTCCGAAAAGCCCAGGCGGGAGAGCTCCCTACGGAAGAGGTGATGGAGCTGCTTGACGGGCTTATCGGGAAAGACACGGAGCGTCTCGAACAGTGCGGCGACAGGCTCAGCGGCCTGGACGCGGAACTCGGCATACTGAACGCGAAGCTCGGTCGGGCGGAAGAACTGGAGAAAGCGGAGCAGACGCTGGAGAAAACCAGGGCAGAGCTGGAGAAGGCAGCGGAAAGACAGAAAACCCTGGACGCCGCTTTTGACGAGGCCGTGGCCAGACAGCCCGAGGCCGACCGGTTCGCCGCAGAGGCGGCCGCCCTGGAGACATTGCTTCCGGAATATGACGCCAGAGAGAAGACTCTTCTCGAACGGAGAAATGCCGAGCTTCAGCTGAAAGCGGAAAAGAAAGCCCTGGAGAAGGACAGTGAGGCGCTGAATACCAATACCCGGCAGACAGAGCAGCTGCAGGCCGAACGGAAGACATTGGAGACCGCGGGAGCACAGCGGGAAGCGCTGCTGCGGGAAAAGGACAGTGTCGAAGCAAAGGGAAAACAGATTGCAGACGCCCTGAAGACGCTTGATGCGGCGGATCGACTGAAAGCGGAGCTGAGGGTTTCCCAGAGGAACTACCTCGCTGCCCAGGAGAAGTATGACGCGGCACAGCAGCGCTATGATGACATGAATCGTGCGTTCCTGAGCGAGCAGGCGGGGATCCTTGCACAGACATTGAGAGCGGGAGAGGCCTGCCCGGTCTGCGGCGCGACGGTACATCCGCATCCGGCGGAGCTGTCCGAAGCCGCACCGACCGAGTCGCAGTTGAAACAGGCAAAGATGGAAGCGGACCGGTGCCGCCGAACTGCGGAACAGGTCAGCAGCGAAGCAGGCAGCCTGCTCGGACAGGAGGGGACGACCCGAAAGGAACTGAACCGGAAGGCGGCAGAACTCTGGCCGGAACTCCCCCCGGAACAAATCCGGGAAGCAGCGGAACGCGAGCGAAAAACCCTTCGGGAGCGCTATGCGGAGCTGAGTACGGCCGTTACCGCGGAAGAAAAGAAGCTCAAGCGCAAAGCGGAACTTGAGGAGCTGATCCCCCAGACGGAGAAAGAGCAGCAGCGCCTGCAGGAGAGCATGCAGCGCTGCAGGGAGCGAATTACGGCCTGTGAGACGAAGATCCGACAGTGGGACGAGCTCCTGCAACAGGCGGAAGAGAAACTGCCCTTCCCAAGCAAAGAGGAGGCAAACCGGGAACTCACGAGGCTGAAGGGGGCGCAGCAGCGGATCCGGGAGGCCTTGACCGGGGCCGAGGAAGCGCAGCGCCGGGGAAAGACGGTCTGCACGACGCTGGAAGGCCGTGTCACCCAGCTGACAGAACAGCTCTCTTCGGCAGAGAAACCTGACCGAGAGGCGCTGCGGGAAGAGAGCGAGCGGCTCGCCAAAGAGAAGCAGGAGCTGAGCCGGCTGAACGCCGATCTCCTTCTGCGGCTGAACGCCAATCGCACTGCCCGGAGCGGCATCCTGAAACAGGGAGCGGAGCTCGAACAGCTGGAAAAGAAACTCACCTGGGTGAAGGCGCTCTCCGACACGGCCAACGGAACCGTATCGGGCAAAGAGCGGATCATGCTGGAGACCTATGTCCAGACAAGCTTCTTTGACCGGATGATCGCCCGGGCGAACACAAGATTCTTCATCATGTCGGGCGGACAGTATGAGCTGAAGCGGCGGGAGGTCGCGGATAACCTGAGGTCTCAGAGCGGCCTGGAGCTCAGCGTCATCGACCACTACAACAGCACGGAGCGCAGCGTGAAGACCCTCTCCGGCGGGGAATCCTTCAAGGCGTCGCTCTCCCTGGCCCTGGGTCTCTCCGATGAAATCCAGTCCTCGGCAGGCGGAATCCAGCTCGACACCATGTTCGTGGACGAGGGCTTCGGCTCTCTGGACGAGGAATCCCTGGAACAGGCGATGAAGGCGCTCTCGGGCCTCACGGAAAGCAACCGTCTGGTCGGAATCATCTCGCACGTTTCGGAACTGAAGGAGCGGATCGACCGGCAGATCGTCGTGAAAAAAGACCGGAGCGGCGGCAGCCACGCCGAAATAGTATGAGATAAAAAAATTGCACAAGAAATCTGACCGGAAAGATTAAAAATTCAGAAGCATGCATGAAAATGCGTCTTTTCGTTGACAAACAAATCACACGGGCATATAATCAGCCCATCAACAGGAAGGAGCGTCCAGTTCTGATGCGTAACAACCGTCACAGCTTCATGATGATGGCGATGCACATGTGCCGCATGTGCATGATGATGCGCGCGCAGAATTCCGCTTCGCCCGATTGATAAGCCATCTGAAGATCAGATTTTCAATATTCTGACAATAAGAGGACTTGGATGCGAGCGAGCGTCCGGGTCCTTTTTTATTGCTGGAACAGGACAGGAGTTGGACAGGTTTTATGATTGAACTCAGCCACATCTCGAAGACCTACGTCGCACCGGACAAAAAGGTCATCGCACTGGAAGATGTGAACATCCGGGTCGAGGCAGGTCAGGTCTACGGGATTGTTGGATATTCCGGCGCTGGCAAGTCCACGCTGGTACGATGCATCAATTTTCTGGAACGGCCGGATGCCGGGAGCATCCGCATCGACGGCTTCGGATCCATCGAGGTCCGGGGCGGAAACGCCTTCTACACACCGGAGAGCGGCGGCCAGTCGGTCCGCCTTACCGAGAAGCATCTGAAAGCGCTGCGGCGCGATCTGGGGATGATTTTCCAGCACTTCAACCTGCTGGACCGGGACACGGTGTTCGACAACATCGCCTATCCCCTCAAGTACACCGGGCGGTCGAAGGAAGAGATCCGGTCGCGTGTGCTGGAGCTGCTGGAGCTGGTGGACCTGAGCGACAAGGTAAACGCCTATCCCTCTGAACTCTCGGGCGGACAGAAGCAGCGCGTCGCCATCGCAAGAGCCCTGGCGAACAATCCGAAGATCCTGCTTTCCGACGAGGCCACTTCGGCGCTGGACCCGGACGCGACGGAGTCGATCCTGAAGCTTCTGAAGGATCTGAACCGGAAGCTGAACCTCACGATTGTTCTGATCACCCATGAAATGGCCGTGGTGAAGTCCATCTGCGACCGTGTGGCGGTCATGGAGAACGGCCACGTGGTGGAAGAGGGCGACGTGTACGAGGTCTTCTCCAATCCGCAGCAGGCGATCACGAAGAAGTTTGTGAACACCTCTTCGGGCATGGGCCAGATCAACCGCCTGATCCGCGAGAACTCCTCGGTGCTCAATTCCGACGCGACGCTGGTACAGTGTACCTTCTCGAAAGACAGCGTCGGAGAGGCGCTGGTATCGGATGTGTCACGCCGCTTCGGCGTGAATGTGAACATTATCCTCGGCAACGTCGAGCTCCTGAGGGGCAACCCCCTGGGAGGCCTGGTGGTCCTGATCGACGGGGAAGAGGAAAAACGCAGGGCCGTGATCGAGTATCTGCGGGCCCATGATGTGAGAGTGGAGGTGATCGCGCGTGGCTGAATGGCTGGCGAGTATCATGCCGAATGTGATGGCATATACGGACAAGTTCGCGGACAGCTGTCTGGCGACGGCACAGATGTTCCTGATCGCGGGGGGACTGACCTTCGTCTTCGGCGCGGTTTTCGGCATCCTGCTGACGGTGACGAGACCCGGCGGCATCGCCGAGAACAAGGCCGTCTACCGCGTTGTGGATCTTGTTACGAACATCTTCCGCTCGATCCCCTTTGTGATTTTGCTGATTTTCCTGATCCCGCTGACCCGCCTCATTGTGGGAACGGCCATCGGTGTCAAGGGCGCCATCGTTCCGCTGGTGTTCGGCGCGGTGCCCTTCTTCACCCGGCAGGTTGAGGTGGCGCTGGCGGGCGTGGACCCCGGCAAGGTCGAGGCGGCCACGGCCATGGGCAGCAGCAAGCTAGGCATCATCTTCCGCGTGTACCTGCACGAGGCGGTTCCCGACCTGATCCGCGTGGTGACGGTCACGGCGATCAGCCTGATCGGCCTCACCACCATGGCGGGCGCGGTCGGCGCCGGCGGCATCGGAAGCTTCGCCATCAACTACGGACAGAACCTGCATCACCAAGACATCGTGAATGTCTGCGTGGTGGTCCTGCTGGTGTTCGTGTCTCTGCTCCAGACCATCGGCAACACTCTGGCGCGGCGCACCACCAACCGTGCGCTGTTTCATAAGAATATCAAATAATCAAAACAATATGGAGGAAAACAAAATGAAACGTACACTTATCACTCTGATTTCTGTTCTGCTTCTGGCCGCGTTGGTCGCCGGCACCGTCTCCGCATCCGCCGCGTCCCCGGTCCTGATCGGCATTCCCGACGACGCCACCAACGGCGGCCGCGCCATCAAGCTCCTCGAGAGCGTCGGTCTCATCACCGTCGATCCCGAAGCGGGCTGGGTTCCCGAACTGAAGGATGTCACCGGGTATCTCTACAACATCGAGATCGTCCCGACCCAGGCCAACACCCTGCCGGCTACGCTGGACGACTTCGGCGGCGCTACCATCAACGGCACCTATGCCATCCCCACCGGCCTTGTCCCGTCCCGTGACGGCCTCGCCATCGAAAGCCAGGCAGACGCCACCGGCGACTCCGGAAACCCGTTCGTGAACGTTGTTGTCGCCCGTACCGAGGACAAGGACAACGAGCTCTACAAGACCATCCAGGAAGCTTTCCAGTCCGACCTCGTGGGCCAGTACCTGATCGCGAAGTACAGCGAAGCCTTCATTCCCGCCTTTGAGTACAAAGACACCGAGTACACCAACGAAGAGCTCCTGGACCTCATCGACAGCTACAAGACCGACAAGAAGGGCAAGACCGTCGTGAAGATCGGCGTCTGCGGCGCCTCCAACGAGCACTGGAACGCCACCCAGTACGTCCTCGACCAGAATGATGCGAACATCTATCTCGATCTGGTGGTCTTCGACGCCTACAACCTCCCGAACGAGGCCCTCAACAGCGGCGACATCGACCTCAACTCCTTCCAGCACAAGGCCTACCTCGCCAACGAAGTCAACTCCCAGGGCTATGAGATTGAGACCATTTTCGACACCCTGATGGCCCCCCTGACCCTGTATTCCAAGCAGTTTGACTCTGTCGACGCGCTGAAGGCCGCCGCCGGCGAAGCCGCATAAGCGATCCGGCAACAGAAAACCGCACAGGCGCCCGCAAGGGCGCCTGTTTCAGATAAGAGGACAACGATCGTACAGGAGAGAACAGAAACCATGAACGAACTGGAACAGAATCTTTACAGCCAGGTGCAGGAGGATCACGACTATGTCGTCGGGCTGCGGCGCTGGTTTCATCAGCATCCGGAACTGGCGAAAGAAGAAAACATGACCGCCGAACGCATCGAACAGGAACTGGACCTGATCGGCGTTGGGCACAGGCGCGTCGCGGTGACGGGCGTCTATGCCGAAATCGAAGGCACGAAGCCGTGTGAGGGGGAAAAGCGCTGCATCGTCCTGCGCGCCGACATCGACGGTCTCCCGGTAACGGAGGCAAACGGCGTCCCGTATGAGAGCCTCTGCCCCGGAAAGATGCACGCCTGCGGACACGACGCCCACAACGCCTCCCTGATCGGCGCGGCACGGATCCTCAACCGAAACCGGGACCTGTTTTCGGGAAAGGTCATCTTTACCTGGCAGCCCGGGGAAGAGGTTGGCTACGGCGCCCGACCGATTATCGACGGGGGCAGCATCGATGAGGCGGACCGCTCCTTCGGCGTGCACATGGCGTCCAACGTGCCGGTGGGATCGCTGGTCCTGATGCCGGGGCCGAACAACGCCAGCGTGGACTGGTTCCGGATCCGGGTCCACGGCCTGGGAGCCCACGTGTCCGTCCCGCAGCGCGGTGTGGACGCCGCATACATCGCAAGCCAGATCGTCGTCTCGGCGCAGGCGTTGGTGACCCGCCGGACCAGCCCCATGGACAACGTGCTCATCGGAATCGGGAAGATCACGGCCGGGACGGCCTACAACGTCGTCGCCGAAGAAGCCGAGCTCGAGGGGACGATCCGTGTCTTCTCCCCCGAGATTCGCCTGGATACCAAAGCCCGCCTCGAATTCCTGGCAAAGCAGACGGCCGAGATGTTCGGCGGCACGGCGGAGCTGGACTGGAACGACAACACTTCCGCCCTCATCAATGATGAGGAGGCGACGTCGGAAGCCCAGAAGACGGCGTTCTCCCTCTTCGGGACAGATCACGTGATTACACAGCGGCAGCCGGATCTTGGCGGTGACGATTTCGCCGAATACATCCTCCGGGTGCCCGGATGCTACGGCTACATCGGCTCCGGAAATCCCGCGAACCCCAACACCCAGGCGGCGCATCACAACGCGCATTTTGATATCGACGAAGACGCGCTGACGGTTGCCGCGGCAATGTATACCTGCTATACGGTGGAGTACCTGAACAGACTGGTGTGAACAGGAAAATCTGACCAGGCGGATCTGAACAGGCGGGCAAACCCAACCGAAAGAAAACAGCACAGAGAGGTACCGGGCAGCCGGTGCCTCTTTTTTGACGCCGCCATGGAAGCAACGCCATGGAAGCATTGCTTGCGCAGAGGGCAGAATCCTGTTATACTCCAAAGCACTACGGAAGGAGGAATCGCTTATGTTTCGGAAAATGGCCAGAATCAGAGAACAGATCCCGGAGGAGGAATGTGTGGAAATTCTGAAGACCCAGCTGCGCGGGGTGCTCTCCCTCCTCGGGGATGACGACTACCCCTACGGCATCCCGATCAATCACTACTACTGCGAAGAGGACGGAAAGATCTATTTCCACGGCGGTACGAAAGGTCACCGGATCGACGCGATGCGGAAGCACAGCAAGGCCTCTTTCTGCGTGCTGGATGAGGGACGGCCTGAGAAGGAAGGGGACTGGGCGCTGCGCTTTCGCAGCGTGGTCGTCTTCGGCCGTCTGGAAGAAGTGGAAGACCACAACCGGGCCATCGAGCTCACCCGGGCGCTCTGCCACAAGTTTACCTCGGACGAGGAGTACATTGAGCAGGAGATCGAACATGCCGGATGGCGGACCATGGTCGTCTGCCTGACACCGGAGCATATGACCGGCAAAACCGTGCTGGAATCCTGAGAACACCGAAACGGGGTGTGCAAACGAGGGATTCTGCGCCTTTCTGTGGGAAAATTGGGCATTGCCAAGAAGCAGACCATATAGTATAATGCCAATGACAAATGCTTCAATTTTTTTAATTAACCTCACAGACACAGTTTTTTGCCCGGACCGGTGTCATCACCCCGCCTCCGGCGGGGTGATTAAGGTCGAATCGCTGCGTTTATGAGAATCAACCAAAATGACGCGCCCGGCGCAGAAGGAGAACACAATGGATCTGTTCGCAAAATGCTACGAAACTTCCATGGCGGATGAAATCAGGGAAAAGGGTATCTACCCGTATTTTCACGCGCTGGAATCCCGCCAGGACACCGAGGTCATGATGGAGGGCAAGCGCCGCATCATGCTGGGGTCCAACAACTATCTCGGCCTGACGACCCACCCCGATGTGATCAGAGCGGGACTTGAGGCGCTGGAGCAGTATGGCTCCGGCTGCTCCGGCTCCCGTTTCCTGAACGGCACGCTGCAGCTGCACCTTGAGCTGGAAAAGGAGCTGGCCGCCTTCCTGCGGAAGGAAGCGGTGGTGACCTTCTCCACCGGCTTCCAGTCGAACCTCGGCATCATCAGCGCCATTGTCGGCCGCGGGGATTATGTGATCATGGACCGCGAGAACCATGCGAGCCTCTATGACGGCTGCAGGCTGTCCTTCGGGAAAATGCTCCGCTTCAAGCACAACGACATGGACGATCTGGAGCAGAAGCTCAGGAGCGTGCCGGAGACCGCCGGCTGCCTCATCGTGACGGACGGCGTGTTCTCCATGGGCGGCGACATCGCGAACCTCCCGGAGATCTGCCGCCTGGCGAAGGAGTACGGCGCACGGGTCATGGTGGACGATGCCCACGGGCTCGGCGTCATCGGCGAGGGCGGACGCGGTACGGCCAGCTATTACGGCCTGGAGGATGAGGTGGACATCTATATGGGCACCTTCTCCAAGTCGCTGGCTTCCCTCGGCGGATACATGGCGGCCTCCGCGCGGGTGGTCGACTATGTGAAGCATTCGTCCAGACCCTTCATTTTCTCCGCTTCCATCACCCCGGCCAGCTGCGCCACGGCGCTGGCGGCGCTGCGGATCCTGGAAGCGCATCCGGAACTGCCCGAAAGACTGCAGGCAAACGCGCTGCATATGAGGGCGAAGCTCAACGAGGCACAGATCCGCATGCGGCCTTCCAATGGGGACCTGATCCCGATCATCCCGATCTACACCTATGAACCGATCCGGACGCTGACGGTTGCCAAGGAGCTCTACGAGAAGGGCGTGTATGTGAATTCGTCTCTGCCCCCCGCAACCGCGCCGACGGAATGCCTGCTGCGCACCAGCCTGATGGCGACGCACACGGAGGCGCTGATCGACGAAGCGGTGGAGATCATCGCCGAAGTGCTGCGGAACCACAAGCTCGAAGAATAAGCGGAGATCACCGAAGCGAAAAGAGGAGAAAAGCATGGAGAAGGTAATCATCGTGACCGGAGGCACCAGCGGGATCGGCCTGAACACGGCCCGGATTCTCGCGGAAAAGGGCTGCCGGGTTTATGAGTTCAGCCGCAGAGACACGGGCGTCTATCCCAAAGTGACACACGTTCAGGCGGACGTCACGGACGAAGCACAGGTAAACGCCGCGGTCGGGACCGTCCTCGAACGGGAGGGGCACATCGACGTGGTCATCAACAACGCCGGTTTCGGCATCTCAGGCGCCATCGAGTTTACCGAGACGGCGGAGGCGCAGAAGCAGTTTGACGTGAACTTCTTCGGCATGGTCCGTGTCAACCACGCGGTCCTCCCCGTGATGCGGAAACAGGGCTATGGCCGGATCATCAACATGAGCTCGGTGGCGGCGCCCATCGCCATCCCGTTCCAGGCCTACTATTCCGCCTCCAAGGCGGCGGTCCGCACCTATACCATGGCGCTGCAGAGCGAGGTCAAACCCTACGGCATCGAGGTCTGCGCCATCATGCCGGGCGACGTGGCCACGGGCTTTACCGCGGCGCGGAGAAAGAACCCGGCCGGCGACGACGAGTACGGCGGACGGATTTCCCGCAGCGTCGCCGTGATGGAACACGACGAGCAGACCGGCATTACCGCCGAGAGCGCGGGCGCGTTTGTGGCGGAAAAGGCCCTGCAGAAGAAGGTGCCGGTTCTCTGCACCCTGGGCGGAAAGTACAAGTTCTTTGTCTTCCTGACCCGCCTGCTGCCGAACAGGGTACTGGTGGATCTTGTAGGCCAGATTTACGCAAAATAATCGAAAACTGCCGGGAGGCTGCAAAGAATGAAACGGTCGGAAATCAACAGAGCGCTGAAGGAACTGGAGGCCATGTGCGAGAAGTACTGCTGCTACCTGCCGCCCTTCTGCCACTTTACCCCAGAGCAATGGCAGACCATCGGACACGAATATGACGAGGTCCGCGACTGCATGCTGGGCTGGGACATCACCGACTACGGCATGGGCGATTTTGACAAGGTGGGCTTCTCGCTCATCACCATCCGCAACGGAAACCGCTCCATGCCGGAGAAATATCCCAAGGTCTACGCCGAAAAGCTCCTGTATCTGAAGGAAGGACAGTATTCGCCCAATCACTTCCACTGGTACAAGACCGAAGACATCATCAACCGCGGCGGCGGAAACGTCCTGATCCGGGTGTACAACAGCCTGCCGGATGAATCCATCGACTACGAATCGGACGTCACGGTGCACACCGACGGACGTACCTATACCGTCCCAGCCGGAAGCCAGGTCCGCCTGACCCCCGGGGAGAGCATCCATATCCAGCAGTATCTCTATCACGACTTCGAAGTGGAAAAGGGGACGGGAGCGGTCCTGCTGGGCGAAGTGAGCCAGTGCAACGACGACAACACCGACAACCGCTTCAATCCTCCCGTGGGCCGGTTCCCTGCCATCGAGGAGGATGAGCCGCCCTACCGCCTGCTCTGCAACGAGTACCCGGCGGCGAAGGACTGAAAGACCGTATAACGATACCGGCCGGAGACACGGAATACCCCGTGTTTCCGGTCCTTTTTTTATGAAAAGACCGTCAGGAAAACGTTGCGATTTCCGGCTGTGTTTGATATAATTTTTTTACAGGCTGTGCGCGCCGGAGCGCGCGGAGGCCGAGTAAGAAGCAGGAGGAAACGTCATGGACGACGGAAGCAGTACCGGCACGGCACCGGGGCGAAGTTGCGATGAGCACGGGTGCGAAGCGTCTGAGGACGTTTCCGCCGGGAAAACTTAATATCGAACAGCTTTGACCTGGGTGTCGGTTTTTCCAACGGAGCACCGCGGCCTTTTACCGGCTGCGGAGAAATCGGAAACGAAAAGGAGGAAAACCGATGACAGAACACAAAGTTACCATGGAGAGCACCCTGAAGGTGCTGCTGGAGCAGAAAAAGTATTCGACCCTGAAGGATATCCTCATCACCATGAACCCGTCGGACGTGGCGGAGCTGTTTGAAGAGATCGCCGATGAGCGTCTGCCGAGGCTGTTTCGCCTGCTGCCCAAGGAGCAGGCGGCGGAGACCTTTGTCGAGATGCAGCCGGAACAGCAGGAGCTTCTGATCCGGGGCTTCTCGGACGCGGAGCTGCGGGCTGTGGTGGAGGAGCTCTACGTGGACGACGCGGTGGATCTCGTCGAAGAGATGCCCGCCAACGTGGTCAAGCGGATTCTGGCACAGGCGGACCCGGAGATGCGCAAGGACATCAACAACCTCCTGCGGTATCCGGAAAATTCCGCCGGATCCATCATGACCACGGAGTACGTCTCGCTCCGGCCGCAGATGACGGTGATTCAGGCGATTGAACGCATCCGCAAGACCGGCGTGGACAAGGAGACCATCTACACCTGCTATGTCACGGAAGCCCGGAAGCTGCTGGGCACGGTCTCGGTGAAGGACCTGCTTCTCGCGACGGACGACAGCCTGCCTGTCGCTTCGATCATGGATGAAAACGTGATCTCGGTCAGCACCCTGACCGACCAGGAGGAGGTTGCCCAGACCCTCTCGAAGTATAACTTTCTGGCGCTGCCGGTGGTGGACACGGGCGGCCTAATGGTAGGCATCATCACCTTCGACGACGCGATGGACGTCCTTGTCGAAGAGACCACCGAAGACATCGAGAAGATGGCCGGTATGCTTCCCTCGGAAAAGGCGTATCTGCGCTCATCCCCCTGGGAGCTGTTCAAGCACCGGATTCCCTGGCTGGCTCTCCTGATGGTGTCGGCGACGTTCACGGGAATGATCATCACGGGCTTTGAAAGCGCCCTTGCGGCACAGGTGGTTCTGACGGCGTTCATCCCGATGCTGATGGACACCGGGGGCAACTCCGGCTCGCAGGCTTCGGTCACCATCATCCGCGCCCTGAGCCTCGGAGAACTGGAATTCACAGACACGCCGAAGGTCATCTGGAAGGAGATCCGCACGGCGGTGCTCTGCGGTCTTGCTCTGGCGACGCTCTGCTTCGGCAAGATCATGCTGGTGGACCGGATCCTGCTGGGAAACACGGATATTACGACCCTCACGGCCTTTGTGGTCTGCTTTACCATGGCGGTCACGGTGCTGATTGCAAAGATGGTGGGCTGCACGCTGCCGCTGGCGGCAAAAAAGATCGGCTTTGACCCGGCGGTGATGGCAAGCCCCTTTATTACCACCATCGTGGACGCGCTTTCCCTGCTGGTCTACTTCGGGATCGCGAGCGCCCTGCTGTTTTCATAAAAAAAGCCTCAGAATTCCGCTGTTTTTCGGCAAAAGAATACTTGACCTTTCGTTTGACTTGTGGTATAGTCTCACTTACCTGTCGGACGAGAGGTTTTCTTTTTGTGCGCTCTTTGTCCAATACAGGGAGGCAATGCCGGCCCGGTACGGGCGGGTAAATAAAATAGGAGGTGCCGAACTATGGCTGCAGGCGCAAGAGTCAAAATTACACTCAGATGCGAAGAATGCAAGCAGAGAAACTACGACACGGTCAAGAACAAGAAAAATACTTCCGACCGTTTGGAGCGGAGCAAGTACTGCCCATTCTGCAGAAAGCACACGAAGCACGTAGAGACCAAGTAAGACGGGAGGATGTGTGAAAATGGCTGAAGAAAAGAAAGTCACCAACGCAGCTCCTGCCAAGGCGGCCGTCGCCGTCAAAAAGGACGATACCAAGCCCGGCTTTTTCGCACGCGTCGGGAAATGGTTTCGTGAGATGAAGAGCGAACTGAAGAAGGTCATCTGGCCCACCCCCGCCGTTCTGGCGAAGAACACCGGGATTTCCGTGGCCGTGATGGTCGTGTCCGCGATCGTTCTCTGGGGCTTCGATGAACTGGCACAGATGCTGGTTCGTGCTCTCTTCACCCTGGTGGGTTAAACCATGGCGGAAGAGGCAAAGTGGTACGTAGTACATACGTACTCCGGCTATGAAAACGCCGTTGCGGCGGCGGTGATGAAGGCGGCGGAGAACCGCCGGATGACGGACCTGATCCAGGAAGTCAATATCCCGCTGGAAACCGTGACGGAGATCACCGACTCCGGTGAGAAAACCGTAGAGCGGAAGGTCTTTCCCGGCTATGTGCTGGTGAAGATGATTCTGACAGATGACAGCTGGCATCTGGTGCACAACGTGCGCGGCGCTACGGGTTTTGTCGGAGCGGACGGAAAGGCGATCCCCCTGACGCAGGAGGAGATCCTGGCCCTCGGTGTCGAGCGGCGGGATATCAAGGTCGCCTATGATCTGGGAGACACGGTACGGGTCAACGACGGGCCTCTGGCCGGCTTCAACGGCACGGTCGAGGAACTCGAGCCCGAAAAGAACCGCGTACGCGTCGTGGTCTCCATGTTCGGCCGCGAGACTCCGGTGGATCTGGAGCTCGACCAGGTCGAAGTACTTAAAGATTAATAAGAAAGAGGTGCTTGTTCATGGCACAGAAAGTTGTAGGATACGTCAGATTCCAGGTTCCTGCCGGAAAAGCGACTCCGGCTCCCCCTGTCGGACCGGCCCTCGGCCAGTACGGCGTCAACATCGGTCAGTTCACCAAGGACTTTAACGAGCGCACCAAGGGCGACATGGGCCTCATGATCCCGGTCGTCATCACGGTTTACTCCGACAGAAGCTTTACCTTCGTCACCAAGACTCCTCCCGCCGCCCTGCTGATCAAGAAGGCCTGCGGTATCGAGTCCGGCTCCGGTGTCCCCCAGCGGGATAAGGTTGCCACCATCAGCAAGGAAGATGTCCGCAAGATCGCCGAGCAGAAGATGCCCGACCTCAACTGCACCGACATCGAATCCGCCATCAGCATGATCGCCGGAACCTGCCGTTCCATGGGCGTCGTCGTCGGCGACTGATTGACGGGCGGCCATCGCTCCTCAGTGAACGGGAAGAACCCCGTTCCTTCGTGGGAGGATCGTTTCATCCGTATGTAACCACTATTTAGGAGGAAAACAAAGTGTTCAGAGGTAAAAACTATAAAGAGAGCGCAAAGCTCATTGATAGACAGGCTCTGTATGAGCCGAAGGATGCATTTGATCTCGTGATCAAGGCCAGCAAGGCCAAATTCGACGAAACCGTCGAGCTGCATGTGAAGCTCGGTGTCGACGGCCGTCACGCCGACCAGCAGGTCCGCGGCGCCATCGTTCTGCCGAACGGCACGGGCAAGAGCGTTCGCGTTCTGGTGTTCTGCAAGCCCGAGCGCGTGGACGAGGCCAAGGAAGCCGGCGCCGACTATGCCGGCGGCATGGAGCTCGTTGAGAAGATCCAGAAAGAAAACTGGTTTGAGTTCGACACGGTCATCGCCAGCCCCGACATGATGGGCACGGTCGGTCGTCTCGGTAAGCTCCTCGGACCGAAGGGCCTGATGCCGTCCCCGAAGGCCGGCACCGTCACCCCGAACATCAAGCAGGCCATCACCGAGGCGAAAGCCGGTAAGGTTGAGTATCGTCTGGACAAGACCAACATCATCCACTGCCCCATCGGCAAGGTCAGCTTCGGCGCGGACAAGCTCAATGAGAACTATGCCGCGCTCATCGGCGCCATCATCAAGGCCAAGCCCGCCGCTGCGAAGGGCCAGTACATCCGCTCCTGCGTGACGGCCTCCACCATGGGCCCCGGCGTGAAGATCAACGCCCAGAAGCAGGTCTGATCCGGACAGACGTTAAGCCACATTGAAGCCCTGTAACGATACGGCGAGGCGCCGTACACTCAGGGCAGACTGAAATGAGGAGATCAAATCAATGAAAAAAGGTATTCATCCCGATTATCAGCCGACCACGATTCGCTGCGCCTGCGGCAACGTGATTGAGACCGGTTCCACCAAGAAGAACATCACGGTTGAAATCTGCTCCAAGTGCCATCCGTTCTACACCGGCAAGCAGAAGCTCGTCGATACCAGCGGCCGCGTGGACAAGTTCAACAAGAAGTACGGCCTCAAGTAATCCGGCAATACAGAAAACAACCCCCTGCCAGAAAGCGGCAGGGGAGTTTTTTTATCTTTTATTATCTCACACATCAGCCCAGGATTTCTTTCACTTTCTCTGCCATAGCAAGCCCCAGGGCTCTGTGAGACTCGGCGGGGAAGTGGACACAGTCAATCGGTGAGGCGGAAGCGTAGTCACCGACATTCAGGTAATATACGCTGTTTTCTTCGGCCATGATTCTGTATTTCTCAGCCAGACGGCAGGAGTCCTCATAGTAAGGGATCCCGAACATGCGGTCGTAGTCCGGATGCACCGGGGCAGGCGCCGCAATCAGGATTTTCTCTCCGTTCGGGAAAATGGGTGTGTTCAGATCCGGGACGGCCTGCAGCATGCGTGTTTTTCGGATCAAAGCGGCGGCGCTCTTCGCGGAAAAAGAGGAATCGACAACCGTCAGATCATTGATGCCGAGGGCAATAATGAGAAGGTCAAGCGGC
>Ga0326513_10000787_pt1 | contig 26842 bp, 47 predicted proteins | sample 2_2465_0518_D_FD_203654 | JGI IMG/M metagenome (GOLD analysis project Ga0326513, IMG submission 203654) | Bovine rumen microbial communities from UC Davis, California, United States - 2_2465_0518 | ecosystem: Host-associated > Mammals > Digestive system > Stomach > Rumen | place: USA... | reverse complement strand
GCGCCCGTGCTTCTGACATTATCGGTGCGGTCACGCATTGGGCAGACGAAACGGCTATTGCAAAGCTTCCCGCCCTGTACCAAACCTTGTACAAAAAGGCGGTGTGCGCACAGGTTGATTTCCTTGCGATAAACGGCACAGATTCCGTCAATGAAACCGCTTCGGCGGGCTTTACCGTTGGAAAAGTGACCGTACACGGCAAGGCAAGCGCAAGCGGCGGCGGCAAGCTTTCCGAAAGCATTTCCCCGCTTGCAATCGGATACCTTGAGCAAACCGGGTTGATGAACCCGCAAGTGCCAACCTTGGAAGGTTGGTGGTAAAGCAATGCTGAAACCTATCCCGTCAAAGATTCTGAGAAGCACAGCGACCGTCAAAGTATGCAACGGCGTTGATAGGTATCAGAATCAGACATATACGGAATACACGGTCAAGCGGGTACACCTGCAACCAACCAACGAAATCCGCAAAACGCAGGACAACACAGATTGCGTGCTACGGTCAATCCTGTTTGTTGATGCCCGCATTAGCACCCCCGCCATTGATTGGTGCGCCCTGTTTGATTCGGCGCACAAGCTTGCGGGGGATATGCGGGTTGTGGTGCGTGGCGTGGAATATACCGTCTTTTCGGTTGATGCATTGCGGGATGACACAGACAACCTACATCATTACGAAGTGGGGTTGGTATAAATGGCTGTGCGCATTGAGATCAACGAAAACACCATACGGGCAAAGATCGACAACGCATGGGAAACCGGGAAGGAAATGCTGTGCTCCCAAATCCTCCGGGATTGCAATATGTATTGCAAAGAGGACACCGGGATGCTGATTATGTCTTCGTACATACACAGCAGGTTGAAAGAAGGGCTGTTGATATGGCAAACGCCATACGCCGCCCGGCAATACTACGAAATCCGCACGGCTTATACGGATGTAAACCCGCAAGCAAGTTGGCGTTGGTGTGAGGTTGCGAAGCAAAACCATATTGCCGAATGGGGCAGACAAGCGCAAGCTATAAAGAGGTTGTACAGATGATTAGCAAAATAAATGCCGCCGTTGAAGCGGTTATGGATTTAATTGACGGCATGAACAATTTTGCGTCAATAACAAGGGGCGCACTTGGTACGGGTGACGGTTTGGCGTGCGAAATTGCGCCGTCAACACCGTCCGAAGTATATATGGACAAGAACGCATACATCCCCTTGACACTTGCGCTGAACGGCAAGCACCACGATTTGCAGGTGCTTTCCGACACGCTGAACAATATCATTGACACGCTGACCCGCCGCACGGCGTACCCCGCCGGGGATGGGTGGGAAATCGTGGATATTACAAGCGGCAATTTGCCCCGCATCATTGGGCGTGAGGATAACAACGCTTGGTTGATGGCGGGGGATTTGATTGTGAAAGTATACAGAAAGGATGACGAACAATGAATGCGAACTGGGTGAATGAACTCTATGTTGCAACCGCCCCGGCGGCAACCGAAGGCGGCGAACCCACGTGGGCGAAACTGTGTGCGGGCATTGAGTCTATGGAATTCAATGAGAATGAGCAGAACCAACAGTATTTCTTCCTGTGCGGTGAGGGCTTTGCGCACAACGAAACCACGGGTGCGGCTCCCGAACTGGTTGTTTCCGGGCGGCGTGTCACGGGTGATGCGGCGCAGGATTATATTGCCGGGATGCAGTATAAACTGGGAACCGAACGCAACACGCAGGTCAAGATTGTTGCCGAAGGCAAGCAGATTGTTTGCCCCGCAACCGTTGGCGCTATCACTACCTTTGGCGGTTCCACGCTTGATGTGAACGCCTTTGGTTGCACGCTCCGGCTGAACGGCAAACCGACCGTGACGAATGCGGCGTAATTAAATACCGGGCGGGGTTTGGCTTCCATTCCCCGCCCCTTTTTTACAATTGAGGGGGTAAACAATGAAACTTTTTCGGCGTGGGTATGAAATGACCCTAAACCGGGTTCACGATACAGTTTCCGTTCGGGAAGGTGACGAAAAAATCACGCTGACCGTCAACGGGGACGCAATGCGCATGGTTGCCGGGCTGAACAAGGCACAGGCGAAAATGAAGGAATTGACAGACGATTCCCCGGATGAGGTTGTCAAGGAATGCGCAGAATACTTTGCGGCGGTCATTTTCGGAAAGGAACAGGCGGCACAGCTTATGACATTCTATGCAGATGACCCCGGTTGCGTGATAACAGTATGCGGGCAGTATTTCAAAGAACGGCTTGCGGGCAAAATATCAGCAATGCAGAAGCGAATGAAGGATGCTTAAATTGTTCGACCGATTGCCGGACAGCATAACGGTTGACGGCAAGCGGTACAAATGCAACTTCGATTTCCGCAACGTGCTGAAAATGCTTGACATTATGCAAAGGGATGACATATTGCCGGACGCACGGGATTATTTGTGCGCCCGTTGTTGCGTCAAAAAAACCCCTAAAAACGCCGCCAAGGTTTATTCAGTATTATGCGCAATGCTTTTCCCGAAAGCCACGGAAACAGGCGGGAAACGCCTTACAAGCTATGAACAAGACGCAGGATTGATTCGCACAGCGTTCCGGCAGGTGTACGGCATTGACCTATACCGTGACAACCTGCATTGGTTTGAATTTTGCGAGTTGTTGCAATACCTGCCCGAAGGGTGCAGATATGAAGAAACAATCGGCATACGGGCACGCCCTATGCCCGCCGCCAACAAATACAATCAGAAGGAACGGGAATGGCTATTGAAAGCCAAACAAAGCGTTGCATTGCGCTTGGACGATAAAGAACAAGCACGCAAGTATGAAACCGATGTGTCAAACGTTTTCGCCGGGTTGATGGGGATGATACAAAAGGCACAGGCGGCAGAAAAGGAAGTGAACACAGGTGGCAAATGACGGTCAAATTGTTTTTGAAGTAACAGCAGACGGCAAGCACGCTATTGCGGATATAAAAGACATAACAAAGGCAATCCAACAGGAAACCGGGAAATGGGACGATGCCGCAAAGAAGTCAACGGACAACATTGGCAACCAATTTTCCGGGATGCTGAAAAAACTTGTTGCCGGGTTTAGCGCCGTAAAGATTGGCAAAGCGTTGCTTGACATTGGCAAGGACGCAATTTCGGCGGCTTCCGATTTGGAAGAGGTGCAAAACGTTGTTGATGTGACCTTCGGGCAAGGCGCAAGTAAAATTGAATCATGGGCAAAAGCCGCCGGAAGCCAATTTGGCTTGACGGAAACACAGGCAAAGCGGTTCACTTCCACACTTGGCGCAATGATGAAATCAAGTGGCATTGCGGGGAAAGAAATTGTTGGTATGTCAACCGACCTTGCCGGGTTGGCGGCTGATATGGCTTCCTTCTATAACTTAGACTTCGACACAGCTTTTCAGAAAATCCGTTCGGGTATCAGCGGCGAAACGGAACCGCTGAAGCAACTTGGTATCAATATGTCCGTTGCAAACCTTGAAGCGTTTGGGTTGCAAAAGGGCTTGACAAAGACCTTTGACCAAATGACACAGGGCGAACAAACCATGCTCCGGTATCAATATTTGATGCAAGCCACGGCAGATGCACAGGGGGACTTCTCCCGGACTTCGGACGGGTACGCAAACAGCGTTCGCAAGTTGCAAACGAATCTTGATACACTAAAGACAACGCTTGGCAAGGGGTTCATTGATATTGTAGCCGAAGCAACGGGCTTTCTGAACACGTTCATTGAATCACTAACCCCGGACGATAGCAAACGCACGGTTCTTGATGACTTTGCGGATATTGACCTGCAAACCGAAACAAAGATTGCGCAGATTCAAGAAACAGCAGAGCAAGCCCGCCTTTTGACGGAAGAACTTGACAAAATTGGCGGCTCAAAGGCTGACAAAGCCGGGTCAAAGGTTCAACAGATTGCAAGCGGTCTTTCGCAAATCAACCTTGACCAAGGCAAAACGGGCGTTGTCAAAGATTTCATTTCCACCCTTGCCAACAACATTGAAGTGCTTGCGGCGGTGCAAGGCACGGACGCAGACGGTGCAAAAGCGTGGCTTGATGGCATTGCGGAAAGCGCAAACAAACTTGACCCGGATGATGCCGCAGGTTGGTCAAGCTTGATTTCGGCAATAAAAGAAGGATTGCCGGGACTTGAAAACACAGACTTCGGCACGGCGTTCTTTTCTTCGCTTGGTGACGGTTTCAACGATGTTGAACAGAAATCAAGCGTGCTTCAATGGGCGGTTGATATGTTGGGCAACAAGACCAACCGCACAGCGCAGGAACAAGCTGTGTGGCTTGAAACCTGCAAACGGTTGGTAAAAACAATTCCCGGCTTGTCTTCCGTTATCAATACAGAAACGGGTGAAATCAACGGCGGCACGGACGCCGTAAAGGACTATATAAAGGCATGGGAAGACGGGCAGAAAAAGCTTGCATTGCTTGGTGCTGTTGAGCAAAAGGAAAATGCGCTTTCTTCCCGCTTTGCAGATTTGCCGGGGCTTGAACTTGACATGGCGGTTGCGCAACGCAGGTTGCGGAAAAGCTTTGAACAGCTTCAAAAGCTATATGCTCAATATGGAATGCGGCTTGGTTTCAATCAAGACGGTTCTGTATATCGTGGCTTTGGTGATGTGGAAGGTTTGAGCGCAGAAGACAAAGCCATGCTAAACCGGGAAACGGATTATTTCGAGAACCTAAAAAAAGAAGAGCAAGCCGCCCGGGACGCATATAACCTGCAAAAAGATGCACTTGACGAAGCGCAAAAAGCACTTGACGAATACCGGGCAACAGTTGACGAAATGCCCGGAACAATCGAAGAAGCGGCAGACGCAAGCGAACAGTTTTGGATTGATAATGCTGAAAACATCAAGCTTGTTGTAAATGCCGCAGACGATGCGCTGAAATCCCTTGAGGAGTATGCAAGGGGCGTGCGGGATGCCATAGCGGCTGATATTGATTCAACGGTCAAGGGGTTTGGCAAGATAGAAACAACAAGCGGTAAAATGATCGACATTACAAACCGCCTTTCTAACTTGACAACAGGCTCTGACGAATGGAAAGCGCTGAATGATGAGTTGGCAAAGCTAAAAGGCAACGCCTATTCTGCACAAAACATTGCACAAAACCTCCGGCAACAGGCGCAGTATATGGACGATTATTTGCGCTTTTTGAACGAAGCACGGGCGAAGGGCGTTTCGGATGATGTGCTTGCGCAATTGACGGACGGTTCTGCGGAATCGTATGATGTGCTGAAGGCGCTTTCAGAAGCATCCGGGGACGCAACCAAAGGCGAAGTCAAAGAAATCAATGACGCATACCAATCCGTTGCAGATAAAAAGCGGCAAATGACAGAGGAACTGTCAAACCAACAATTGACGGTTGACCAAACATATCAAAGCCTTGCGGCAAAAGCGAAAGAAGCGGTTGCCGCACTTGACTTGCAGGATGAAGCCGCAACAAATTCCGGCGCAACCGTTGCAGGAATAGCGCAAGGGATTTCAGATCACGTTCCCGATGTGTCAAATGCGGTTGACAGCATCATTGCACAATTGGAACGGCTGAACGGGTATGGCATTGACATTGACTTCGGCGGGTTCGGCAATATCACGTTCACAACAAACACAGGCAAGACAGAAGGCTCCGGGCGCATGGGCATCCCGCTTGTCCCGCATGATGACTACATTGCACGGTTGCATGAAGGGGAACGGGTGCTTACGGCGCAGGAAAATCAAATTTGGAATGCATTGCTAAACGGCGGCGTTGCCGGGTTTGACCTTGAAATGCTTGGCGGTGTTATGCGTGACAATGTGAAACCGGGCGGGGATGTATACCTTGACGGGAAAGCTGTTGGCGCTGTTATTTCGGCAAGACAAGGTTCTGCATATAGATCGTTAAAAAGGAGCGGTTGGCAGAAATGATAACGTATAGCGGCGTGAATATACTGGATGTTGCCCCGGTTAAAATCGAAGACATTGTTGTTTCCCCTATTCGCTTGAATCCCGTTGCACGGCAACGTGCAATTGCGTTCGGTGCAGAATTTGTTCGCATGGGTGGCGGTACACGTACCGTCACCATTTCTTTTGCATTGCTTACAAAGGACACCGCAGACCGTGAACAGCAATTGCAGAATATAAGGGATTGGGCAAGCAACGGAACGGAAAGCGCACTTGTTTTGCCCGATCATGCCGGGAAACATTTGGAATGCATTTGCACGCAACTCCCGGAAGCGTCTTTCCGCAAGTGGTGGGAAAACAAACTTCGCCTTGAATTTACCTGCTTTTCTAACCCGTACTGGACGGCAGATACGGAACAGGAAGCGGAATGCGGGGAAACGCCGTTTCAAGTGAACGGGAGCGCCCCGCCGCTTATGCGTATAGAACGCACGCTGTCGGAACCCGCAACAGCGCAGGAATACCATTCCGGCGAACAGATTATGACATTTTCCACGATTCCTGCGGGGAAGTTGACAATAGACATAACACGGCAAACCGCAGATGTTGACGGGGTTTCTATCATGCAACACTATGACCCGAATTCGGAATGGATTGTGCCGACATATGGAGGGCAATTCCAAACAATAGGCGGCATTGGGCAGATTAGATTCTGCGAAAGGTGGGTATGATGCAATTCGTATTCCTTGACACAGGCGGGAGAACGCTGTTTGTGCGTGATGACGCAGAAAGCGCATTGTGGACGGTTGAGGAAAAAAGCTTGGCGCTTGATTTTCCATACAATCCGAACAAGGTTATAAGCATAGGTCAACGCATCCTGTTCGTTGACCCGACCGGGGAACAGCAGGTTTACGAAGTCAAAAACGCAATGACGGTTGAACCCGACCATTACCAACAAATCACGGCTGAAGATATATGCATTTCAGAACTGACAGACGATTTTACGGAAGAACAGGAAATAACTGACGCAACGTGTTCAAGTGCCCTTTCCGGCGTGCTTTCGGGAACCATGTGGGCTGTTGGCGCTGTTGATGTTAACCCAACCGTAACTGTTGACATAAGCCGTGGAAGCGTATGGCAAGCGGTTCTTGATATTCAGAGCAACGCTAACGTTTATATTGTCCCCCGTGTTTCTGTTGATTCTGTCGGTAACATCACACGCCACCTTGATATTAAAGATTCAGCGGGGCAATGGAACGGTTTACGCTTGTCAATTGACAAAAACTTTCTTGACCCGTCTGTCACGTATGATGATACAGAACTTGCAACGGCGCTATATGGATACGGCGGCACAATATCGGGGCAAGGAACGGAAGAAGACACAGAATGCACGTTCGCAGACATTGTGTGGGAAGAAACAGATGAACACCCCGCCAAACCTGCGGGGCAAACGTACATTAAAGACCCGGCGGCAACGGCTGAATTTGGGCGCAACGGGCGGGCACGCTTTGGGTATTATCAAAACACGGCAATTACAGACCCGGAAATGTTGCTTGAAAAGACATGGCAAACGCTGAAGAACGTATCAACGCCAACCATAAGCATTGAAGGCACGATTGCAGACCTGTACAGGTTGGGGTATGCAGATGAACCAATACGGTTGCATGATATAGCGCTTGTGGAGGTCATGCCCGCAGGTTTCAAACGGCAATTGCAAATCATTCGCCTTTCAGTAAACCTGCTTGACCCTACAGAAACAACCGTGTCAATTGGCGCATACCTGCCGAATATCGTGTATATCGACCGCAATATTGATGACGGTGTTACGGGTTCACGTGGTGGCGGCGGCAATCGCAACAGCACGGTCAACGAATGGCGTGAGTTCCGCACAACAATACAACAGTTTGAAAACGGCACAGGGTTGCGCATCCAAGCTGTGCAAAACGATGTAAACAACCAAGCACAGGAAATAGCCATTCAAACCGGGCGCATTGATGTTGCGTACAATCGCATTGAAAGCGAAGTGACGGACAGGCGGGACGCTGACAACGAACTTTCTTCAAAGATCACGCAGACAGCAACAAGCATCCGCTCCGAGGTTTCAGCGGCGAACAGCAACATTTATTCAGCTATCACGCAGACAGCATCAAGCATCCGTTCGGAAATTGTTTCCACGGAATCGGGATTGCGTAGTTATGTTGAACAGACGGCAAGCGGGTTCCGGCAGACCATAAAAAGCCAAACGAATCGAACGTGGATTCAAGACACAGACCCCCGCACAGCGGGTGGCGGTAGCCATGATGTCAAGGTTGGGGATATTTGGATAAAATCAACGCACCAAGGCACGTGGGATGGCGCAGACGGGTTTGATTGGGGCTATGATGAACAATACGATTGGTTTGCTATCCAAGGCGCACAGGTGTACGGGTGGCAGAATGGGCAATGGGAATTGGTTTCTGACCAACAGCAGACGATTACGTGGAGTGATGTTGTCAACACCGCAGACCATTTGATTTCGCAGAAAATCAAAGGCATTGTCAATGACGAAGGGCTGTTGGAAGTATACCTGTCAAAGCTTGAACAGACCGCCGAAGAGATCAAAGCGGAAGTATCAACGGCAGACAGCGAGATTTATTCGTACATTGACCTTACGGCAAGCCAAATTGATTTGGCTGTTTCATACCGTCCTTCTTCCGTTATAGCCACAGAACAACCGAATACTATTCAAGGACGCCCGCCCGTTGAAAATGATGTTTGGGTGCAATCAAATTTCAAAAACACATGGGACGCCGTTCTTGATGACGATTGGAACAATGATGCTTCCATTTCTTGGGGCGAAATCAGAAGTGACAAGGTTTACGTATACCATGGCGGGGCATGGCATGAAGCGGTAGACGGCACGGTTATTGCGGAGGATGCAGACATACGGGAACAAGCGGGAACAATTGACCTGCTGACAAAGCGCATACAAGTCATTGACGGCGAAGTCAAAGCAAATTATGCGGGCTTGCAGATTGATGCAGAACAAACCCGTTCCCTTGTGCAAGAACGTGTGAATGGGCTTGAAAGTTCGATCACGCAGACCGCAACAAGTATTCGTTCGGAAGTACACGCAACCGACAGCAAAATTTATTCGTCAATCACGCAGACCGCAACAAGTATTCGTTCCGAGGTTGCGAATTCTATTAGCGGCGTAAATAGCACAATCACACAGACCGCAACACAGATTCGCTCCGAAGTCAATGCCGCAAATAGCAAGATTTATTCATCAATCACACAGACCGCAACAAGCATCCGGCAGGAATTGAACAACAAAATTGCGGGTGTAAACAGCAGTATAACGCAGACCGCCGGGAGCATCCGTTCAGAGGTCAACGCCGCAGACAGCAAGATTTATTCGTCAATCCAACAGACAGCCACGCAGATTCGCTCCGAGGTTGCGAGTTCAATTAGCGGCGTAAACAGCACAATTTCCCAAACAGCAACGCAAATCCGTTCTGAAGTCAACGCCGCAGACAGCAAGATTTATTCGTCAATCCAACAGACAGCCACGCAGATTCGCTCCGAGGTTGCGAGTTCAATTAGCGGCGTAAACAGCACAATTTCCCAAACAGCAACGCAAATCCGTTCTGAAGTCAATTCCGCTGACAGCAAGATTTATTCCAACATTTCCCAAACAGCAACGCAAATCCGTTCTGAAGTCAATTCCGCTGACAGCAAGATTTATTCCAACATTTCCCAAACAGCAACGCAAATCCGTTCTGAAGTTGCGAGTTCAGTTTCCGGGTTGCGCTCGTCAATAACGCAGAACGCCAACCGCATTGCCCTTGTTGTCGAGCAAGATTCCTCCGGTAACGATCAAATCAAAACGGCGTCAATCGTTGCCGGAATAAATGCGCAAAGCGGTTCGTTTGTGCGCATACAGGCGGCAAAGATCAATCTTTCCGGGTACGTTACCGCTTCACAGTTGGAAGCTACGGACGCCAAGATTTCGAATCTTACTTCCGGCGCAACAACAGCTTCAACGCTGAAAGCGCACCTTATATCCGCAAGTAGCGGTTTCACGTACCAAGGTCATGCTATCAGCATAAAAACGGTGAGTATCAACGGAACAACATACAGATTACTGGGGTATTGATGCCATGCTTGAAAAACTTGAATCTTGTTTTGAGCGTTTGCAAAAACTGGACATTGTTCCAACTTTGCAAAACATGGAAAAACTTGTGCAATGCCTATACGAAATCCGTGATGTGTACAACGAAATAGAAAGGTTGGTAGCAGATGGACACGATGGACACAATACAAATAGTTCTGAATGATGGAACGATAATACCGGACGGGCGTGTTGGGTACGCTGAAGGGTTCCTGTGGTGTTACCTAACGGGCTACACATTGGGACAGGCGGCAACGCTTTTTTTTGATACAAACAGAACCGCAAAGATCACGTTCGTTTATGGCGAAATGCAAGACATATACGAAGGATTCACAAGCCCGTTCCATATCAGCACAGATGCGGGCGGTGTTGTTTCCGTTGGGTTGAAGCGGGGTGCGCAGGATGCTTGAAATCATAGTGCCGCATTACAACGAACCGCTTGAGATTGGCGAAAAGCTTTTTTGCATGATTGACCAACAGCGGGGCGTTGACCGCACGCAATTCCATGTGACAGTTGTGAACGATGGCGGCAACCGATTGCCGGACGAATACCTTGCCGGGTTGCATTATAGCGTCCGGCAAGTTGATATTCCGCACGGCGGCGTATCGGCGGCAAGGAATTGGGGCATTGATAACACGGAAGCAGAATGGTTGATGTTTTGCGACTTTGACGATTCGTTTTCACACGTGTACGCCTTGCGTGACATTATAAACGTTCTTCCCGCAGATGGTTACGATATGCTGTGGAGCAAGCTTTTTGTTGAAGATTTCACAGGCGGTCACGATACCATATACATTTCGCCGGAAAAGCAAAGGTTCGTGTTCACGCATGGCAAGGTATACAGGACGGCGTTCTTGCGGGAAAACGGCATCCGCTTTGATGAAAGCATGACATTTCAAGAAGACAGCCTATTCAATGCCGTCATTATAGCGAAAACGCCATACACCCGCATTGGCGAAATAAAGGCTATTTCACCGCCGTATATATGGGTTCGGCGTGACAATAGCGTCACCAATTCCGGGCGTGAGGATGAAGCAATTTGGGGGCATTATGTGCGGAACAAAGCGGTGACAGAGGAGAACCGCAAAAACCGCCCATATGCTTCCTATTGTGGCATGGTTACACGAACTGTGTGTGACACATATTTCATGCTAAACGGCACACGGGCTTCCCTACCGTTGAAGCGCCGTATCATTGCGGATTTTGTGCCGTGGATAGCAACAAGAACAAACGAATTCGCAAACGTAGACGGCGCAACACTTGCAGAAATAATGGATATAAGTAAAGCCGAACTATGGGATGCGCCAACACCTGCAACGTTTGATGCGGTGACAGGTTGGCTGAATAGGACAATGAAACGGGGTGCGATTTAATGGCAACATACACAACAAACCTTGAACTTATTAAACCCGCCGGAACGGACAAAATCCGAATTGCACAGATCAATCAGAACATGGATACCATTGACAACGCAATCGGCGCTGTTGGCAACACATCATTGCAAGCGCAGGTGACGGCGGCGGCGAATTCTTTGAACGCCGTTGAAGGCGGCGTTGCTATCGTATCCAACGGCAACGCCCATGCGGCTATTGCGTCCGGGCAGTATGTGTATATCAAGAACAACGCCACGTTGGCTGAAGGAATGTACGTTGCGACACAGAGCATCGGGGCAAATGGCGAACTTACTCTGTCCAATGTCACGCCTGTTTCCGGCGGTGCAATCAATGCATTGCAAAGTGCCACAAATCAAGCTTTGTTGACCAAAGCGTATGGCGCAAGTTTATCATTTAGCTCAAATCAGATCGTCCGCATTACGTATACTGATTCAAAGCAGACCATCATGTGCGGGTTCGCAAACGGTATTGCAGGGCATCTGCTCATATCTTCCGGCAAGTGCTATCATTATGGAGACGGAACCATTACGGCATTTGCTGATACCAACAACAAATACATTTATCTGCAATCCACGGCATTTGCATGGGCACAAATGGATATAGTTTCTGATAGACCGATCACAGCAACAACCGCAAGCGCAACCGGAGGGACAGCCATTACTGTAGAACAGCTTGCGCTGAAGAGTGACATCAAGTACAAGACGGTTACAAAGACAGTTTCGATTCCTGCCGGGACAAGCACAGAACAGGAATATATTGTGGATTTTACAAACGATATAACAGTCGATTATATGCTTGTTAACGTTACTGTTGGTCTTTATATGTTGCCTTATGTTGTCGGTGATAACGTAAAAACACAGGCGTTTTCATATAGCAGATCAGAACGCAAATTGGTTATTAAAAACCGTTCAACGGCATGGAATAATATGAAACTGGTTGCTGTGTTTACTAAATTGGAGTGAGTTTACAAATGGAAATATAGCAATGTTTTACATTGTAATACGTTTATGATATAATCTCTCCGAAAGGAGTGGTTACATGCCAACTAAATCAGTAGCTATACGCATCCCTGTTGAATTGTACGAATACCTCACGGAAAGAGCTGAACGAGAGCATCGCACACTATCAAACATGATCATCTCGTTAATGGAGGATGCAAAAGCAGAAACTGGAACGGTTAACGTTGTATCGGTGACAAGAGATAGCGGTACACATTGCTATGCATTCAGAGAGTCAAAGGATGCAATACAATGTTTCTGCTATTGGAAAGACAAGGGTGCCGTTGTTATGAGCGAAGAAATCGATATTCAGTAGTACCACAAAGGGAAATTTGTAGAACCAAGCTGACGGAAAAAGTCAACGTTTTTTGTTGCAAATGAAAGGATGAATGACAATGGGAGAAAAGTATTTTTTACATGAAATTAGGGGAAACGCAGGAACGGTTGATAACAAGGGCATTGTTGTTTGCAAAACGTTTGACGATGCGAAACAGGGCTACCACGCCTATATGGGCGCATACGCATACGGGCATGATGAAAACACGGATTTCGTTTCCTGCATGATAACGGACGGTTGGGGGAACATTATCAAGGAATTCTGCGAAACGTGGGTAAAGCCAAAGACCCCGGAACCTTGAAAAACGGGCGTGCGTTTTAAGGGCATTTTCCGGCGTTTTCAGCCCGGTCATTCCTTCGGATGATAATTTACCCGTTCAAAAGATCAGACACGGGTTATTCGCATTTTGCATAAGTTAACGTATAATCGGTTTCGGGCGGTTAGTTTATATAAACACCGTTGATTTTCCTTGCTTCTTCGGCAAGTAGTTTTTACGCTACAAATCAAAGCTGAACGTGCTGTTTGTATCGTTTATGCAACATTTTCAGCTGAATTTGTAGCGTTTCTTTGTATAATATGGTTTGACCTTCATGGAAGCATTGATTTTCAACGACTTTGTAAATGCATAAATCATGCATAAATAGGTGAAAGTATGAACACAGCAGATTACGTTGCACAGGAAATGGAACGGTTGAAAAAAGACGGCACGCCGTTGCCGTTGGTTGCATGGCGGGTTGCGTTGCTGTGTGTCGGGTGGGCATATGTCTTCGGCGCACGGGGCGAAACCTGCACACCTGCACACAGGCGCACCCGGTACAACGGAACCGCAGAAGGCAAGGACAAAGACAACATCAAAAACAAATGCAAGAATTTTGAAGGTGCGGGAAGCTGTTCCGGGTGCAAATGGTACCCCGGCGGCGCACGCACCCTGTTCTTTGATTGCCGTGGCTTTACGTATTGGGTGCTGTTGCAGGTGTTTGGGTGGCGGCTTATGGGTGTTGGCGCTACCTCCCAATGGAACACGGAGAGCAATTGGAAAGCCAAAGGCGATATTGCTACCATGCCGAAGGACACGTTGGTTTGCTTGTTTGTCCGAAATGGGTCAAAGATGGAACACACAGGGTTTGGATATAACAACGAAACAATTGAATGCAGTAACGGCGTTCTGTACTTCACAACCCGGAACAAGAAATGGACGCATTGGGGTGTTCCTGTGTGCATTGACGGCGAAATAACGCCGTCCCCTACCCCGCCGACAAAGCCAACATTGCGGCGTGGCGCACGTGGGGAATATGTCACGCTTTCGCAAACCATGCTGATTCAAAAGGGTTATGATTGCGGTGCGTCCGGTGCAGACGGGATTTTCGGCACAGGCACAGAAAACGCCGTGCGTTCCTTTCAGCATGACCACGGATTGTCCGCAGATGGCATTATAGGTCAAAAAACGTGGGCGGCTTTGGATAGCACCGAACCCGCCGCAAAATATACGATCACTATTCCGCACTTGTCCAAATCGCAAGCGGATGCGTTATGTTCGCAATACCCCGGTTCGATTATGACAGCAGAAAGGGGGTGACCGTATGGCAACCGAAACAATAATTTCCCTTGTGATTGCGTTCTGTGCGCTGTTGTTTACTGCCCTGTCTTTTCGCCGCACGCAAACGCAAGACACAAGCGAATCCGCTACGGAACGTGCAACCATGACCGCCGATGTGCGCTATATCCGGCAGAGCATTGACGAAATCAAGCTTGAAAACAGGGCAATTCAAAAAGATGTTACCGACCTAAAAACCAAAGTTGTTGAAGTTGAAGCAAGCGTCAAGAGCGCACACAAACGCCTTGACGATATGCAGAAAGGATGATGCAGTTTTGTTCACGTGGGAGTTTTGGAAAGCAACCCTTGTGCGGGCAATCCGTACCTTTGCCGAAAGTATGCTTGCATACATCGGCACGGGCGCAATTGTGCTGAAAGATGTTGATTGGCTTGCGGCGTTGAGTGCGGGCGGGCTTGGCTTTATCATTGCCATCCTGCTTGCCCTGTCTACAGGCATTCCCGAAGCACAGAAACCCGCCAAAGAGTAACACACCGCCCCCGGTTTACGCCGGGGGTTCTTTTTTTATGCCTTTATAATGAAGAAATGTATTCTTTTTGCTGTTTCCCACTTGTTCTTTTGTAGCGTATGTGTTACAATACAGTTCCCGGGGGATATGCCCCCGGGCGGGGGGCGGCTGAACCGCCGGGCAGAAAGGAAGGGCAAGGCAATGACGGACACACGGACAGAGGTTGTGCGGTTGGTTGAAACCGCAATTGCAACAGGTGATTACAACTATATTCGGCAAGCAATGAACCTTTGCACAGATGAAAGCGGCGTTTGGATGGCAGAAGATGAAGAATTCGTCATGGTTGATGATGATGTGTTCTACTTCAACGGTGCATTTTAAGAAAGGAAGGGCAAAACAATGGCAACGAAGTTTTATGGAAACCTTATGAACCGCCTTGAGGAAGGCAAGCAGTTTTGCGGGGAGATCACGGTTGGAACGGGCATGACCGAATACAGTTGGAGTGACCGCACGCCGTATGAGGTCATTGCGGTCAAAGATCAAAAGCACGTGACCGTGCGGCGGCTTGACTACAAAGCCAAGAACCCCGGTGCAATGGATAATGATTGGGAACTGTACAGCAACCCGGAAAACCCGGAATGCGATATGGTAAAGGTTGGCAACGTGTGGTATTGGACGAACACGGTTACCGCTGAAGAGTGGATGGCGGCGAAAGCAGAGATGGACAACGGCGGCGATTTCCGCATTGTATCAAGCATCGTTTGTGCCGGGTTTGACCCCGAAAAAATCATGCGGCAGGGAAAGCAGACGAAGCGCACAAAGGCAAACGTATCCTTCGGGGTTGCCCTGTATTATTACGATTATGAATTTTGACGCTGACAGACAGCGGGCGCACTCCGCCCGTTGTAGTCAACGCCAAGAGCGTTGAAGAAAGTGAGGAGATCGAATTATGGCACGGGAACGGTTCACGCAGATTGGTTGGTTTAACCTTAAGGAAGACCGGGTTTTCAGAAATGACTATGAATGCGCCGCATGGTATGAGGATGTGCTTGTAAAGGCGGGGCGTTACCCGGTCGAAGTCTATGACTTGCGGTTCTATGATGACGGGCGCATTGACCACTCCTGCCACGGCGCATATGTGAGCATGGAAGGCGAAATCGTTTCCGACTATTTCGCAACCCTGTATTGCGGCGTGCCTGTTGGCAAACCGTATGACACAACCAAGAACAAGGGCAAGCGGTCTGAACATCATGGTTATTGGTATCTGTACGATATTGCGCACAAGATACTTGACGGGGACACAGAATTTGAACTGTTGCCGGAGTACGAACCCCGTGAAATACACTTTGAGTATGACGGCGAAGAACACGTTACCCACGGCATTTTCAAAAAGGGGGCGTGATTATGGACAGCAGGTACAGAGAGGAAGACCGTGGACGGTTTGATTGCTACCTTATTGACAGGCGTTTCAGCATCCCGGTTGCGTACACGGATTGCAATGTGGTCAAGCTGACAGAGTATTACAAGGCAGAAGACCGCAAGGCGGTTGAGGAATTTGCGGGGCAATATGACTTGCCCATTGATTGGAACAGGCGTTGACGCTGACAACCGGGGACGCACGCCCGCCCCCGGATGCCAACGCCAAAGCGTTGGAGAAAGGAAAGGTGCAAGGGCAATGAGCATCAAAGAGAAAATCCGTGTACACATCGAAATTGAACGGGCAAACAAAGCCAAGCTTGACGCTTGGCGGGAGAGCATGAGAAAGGCGGGTGCGGCAAAATGACATTCAAGGCAATGGGTTGCGACCCGCAGGAAACCGAACGCCGCATTGCGGTATGCAACAGGTTGAACGTGTTGGCGCACAAAAAGGCGCACACGGATGACAAGACACAGGCAAAACGGATTGACCGCAGTATTGCCGTCATTTTGCGGCAGGAACGCCCGTGGCTGAAGGACATAGCATATTTCCTTTATTGATGACAGACCGCCCCGCCGGGGGCATTGTACCCGGCAGAAAGGATGCAAGGATATGGCAATCACGAATGCACAGATCATTTTGACGGAATCATTGCGGTTGATGGAAGCGGGCGTGCTGAAAGCAACCGGGCGTGTGTTGGCGCAGGAAATGCCGGACGGGTCAAAGGTTGAGATACCCGAACCCGAACCAATCCACACCTTCAACGGGTGGAAGGAACTTGGGTACACCGTCAAAAAGGGTGAACACGCCAAGGCAACCTTTCCAATTTGGAAGTGGAAGGGGCGCAAGGATGAGGAAACCGGGGAAGAGGTTGGCGGCAATTGCTACCAACGGAAAGCGTTTTGGTTTACGTTTGAACAGGTGGAAAAGAAGGGAGCGTATTGAGTGGTGGAAGATTGGATGCTGACACCCGAAGACCTTGCGGATTACGCACAGCGGAACGGCAACCCGGCGGCGGCAAGCTTGCTATTACTGACCCCGCCGGACAGGTTTGCGGGTGATTACGAAGAAACGCTTGCCCGGTTGACTACCGTTTTGACTACCAAACCGCAATCATAATTGCATGAAAATAGCACTTTTTGTGCAAGCACGGATATACGAAAATGACCCCTTGCCTTTTGTGGAAAGGGGTTTTGTTGTGTGGCTCAAATAGGACTCGAACCTATGACACTCCGGGTATGAAGCGGCTGTGTCTATGTGCCACAAATGCAGGAACCCCAATGGTTGCGGGGTACGTGAATTTCTACTGACTACCATTTTGACAACGAAACGCCTGTTTTACCCGTTCGGCTTCCTGTGCGTCCCGGCTGTCCGTCACGCTGTCATATATGTGCAAAATCATTGTTGCGTCCGTGTGTCCCATCCATTTTATGACGGTATGCAATTCAACGGGCGGTTGCATATCCCGAAGCATGGTTGCAAAGCTGTGCCGCAGGTCATATGGTTTGACCGTAAACGATACCCACGGCGGCGGGTTGCCCCCGGCGGCAACGATTGCCTTGTGTGCCTTTGTGCGCCCGTACCAACGGCGGTCAATTCCGTTGATTGCTTTTTCCATGCTTGCCACGTATGACCGCCACACAACCCGCCACGTTGTCTTCGTTACGGGTTGCCCATGCGCAGATGCTATCAAACGCCCTGTGCGCCCTTGCAAGGCGGCTTTCAGCGGGGGCAACAGCGGGATTGACCTGTTTGCTTTGTCTGTCTTTCCCTTGCCTGTATATGCGTATTTCTGACCGTTTTCGCTGTCTGTGTGCGCCGTTTCCCGAACCGTTATTGTTTCCCGCTTGAAATCAATGTCACGGTCAATGACCAAAGCTTTTGCTTCTTGCGGGCGCAATCCGGCATACAACATTGCCATTGCAACCGGGTGCGCCCTGTGCTCCGTGCATAGGGTTTCAATCCATTGCCTTTCCTGTGCCGTGATTGACCGATGCCCGCCCGTTGTGCCTTTGTGCGGCTTTGCTGTGCGGTCACGTGCGGGGTTCGATTGTATCAACCCATCCGCAACGGCAGAATCAAACAAGGCGCAATAAAGCTGTTTTGCCGCCTTTATGTATGAATTGGACAGCCCTTTATAACGGGAGGAAAAAACGCCTTTTATATCGGAAGGCTTCACATCCGACAACGGCAGGTTGCCAATTGCGCCCGTCAAATTTGCAAGGTGCGTGCGCAACCCTTGCATTGTGCTTTGCGCAATATCCGGGTGCGACCGTGCAAGCCAAATGTCCGCATACCCTTTGACAAAGTACACGGCAACCCGTCCCCGCTTTTCAGCCGCCTTGAAATCCTCCCGCTGTTGCAAGCAATCGTCCGGGTCATACGAATAGAACCATTGATTGTGATACCTGCACGCATACCGCCCGTCCGGGCGTTTTTTTAATTTCTGCTTTCTTTCCCGTGGCATTTTACCACACCCGCACGAAGCCGACCGCCAAACCGTATATGCGCACATCATGCCCCGCCGGGTACACTTGCGGCGGGTATGCGGGATTGTCCGCAATCAAAACAACGCCGTCCACGTTCTTGTAAAACCGCTTCAATGTTGCTTCCCCGTCAATGTCAACGGCGGCAATTTGCCCCTGTTGCACTTCGGGTTGTTGCCGTATCAGTACCAAATCACCCGGCTGAAATGTTGGTGTCATGCTGTCCCCGTTGCACCGAAGCGCAAAATCAGCGGTCACGCCGTCCGGCAATTCTGCAAACCCGTCAATGTTCTGTTCCGCTGTGATAGGTTGCCCGCAAGCTATTTCCCCGACAATCGGCACAGCATCTTTGACCATGTGAATGAACGGCGGCAGTTTATCAACCCGACACAGCAGTTCGTCCGCAGATACGCCCAAAGCATCGGCAATGCGCCCGATTGCCAACGCACCCGGTTCAATTTGCCCCGTTTCGTATTTTGCAACGGTTACCCTGTGCAACATGGCAAGTTCGGCAAGTTCTTCTTGATTCAATCCCCGTTCCCGGCGCAACTCCGCAATCCTTTTCCCAATTTCATTTTGCACAATATTCACCCCTTCCGTTTTGTAACGTATATGTTACAAGAACGTAACATGAATGTAAATAGCGCACTGGGTAAATTTCTGTTGCGCACTTGTACCTTGTATGTTACAATAGGGTTCCGGATAGTCTATACGCAACAGAAAGGGGGTGGGCAGAATAGCACGGTTGGCAGAGGTGCGGCAAGCGCACGGGATGACGCAAGAGCAACTTGCGGAAGCTTCCGGGGTTCACCGGGTAACAATCGCACGGATTGAAACCGGGGAGGTTTCGCCCAAAGCGGAAACGCTGAAGCGGCTTGCGGATGCACTTGGTGTGTTGGTTGATGACCTTATGACAGCAAAGGCGGGTTGAGCATGGACAGGCTTTATTCGGTGAAGGACATTTGCGCCCGGTATCAATGCAAAGCGGCAACCGCCCGGCGGTATATGCGGGATATGGAACACATTGAAGCCCCGCTGATGGTTACGGAACGGGCGGTTGCGGCATGGGAACGGCGCAAGACCTTGCCCCCGGAAAGCGAAACCCGGCGGCTGTTGCGAAAGGGGGTGAAAGGATGACAACGGTTGACGCTATCAAGGAAGCCGAAGACGCAAGGGTGTGGGAAGAGTTGAACAAGGAAGACCCGCACGCCAAAGCGGCGGTTGCCTTATGCAAAAGCGCACTTGCGTGCCTTACGCAATGCGTTGTGCTGTTGAAAAAGGCGGCTGAAACGGTTGACGGTAGCCCGGAAACGGACAGGGTTGCGGCTATAGCAAATGAACTTGAAGACCTTGGTTGTGATGTTTCCGCACAGATGAAACGAATGGGGGGATAAACGTGGAATTGTGGCAATTGATGCACCCGACCGCAGGACGAATCAAAGGGTTGCGCCGCACGCTGTTTGACCGTTTCCGTGCGTGGGTACGGTTCAAGCGGGGTGAATATCCGTGGTTTGCACAGGTATGAAAAAAGCCCCGCCGAAGCGGGGGAATGCAAGGGCAATCACATTCGCCCCGATTATACCACGGGGCAGAAAGAAAGGAAAGTAAAAAATGAGCGAATTGCTGAAAGCTGAATCCGAAGGTTTTGTCATTGATTCTGATGCGAAAGCCGAATGGGCGTTGGGCAAGATCAAGGAAGCACGGGCAGACCGTGACACGTGGGTTGCGTGGTACAAAGACAAAATCCGGGAGATCACGGAACAGACCGACTTCGACACGATGAACCTTGAAAGGATGCTGTGCGAATACTTTGAAACCGTGCCGCATAACAAAACCAAGACGCAGGAAAGCTACAAGCTTCCCGGCGGCAAGCTTGTTTTGAAGACGCAAAACCCCGAATACAAGCGGGATGACAAGGTTGTCATTGATTGGGTCAAGGCGAACGGCATGGCACAGTTCGTCAAGGTCAAGGAAGAATTGGATTGGGCAGGACTCAAAAACGCAACGGCGGTGTTTGAAGGTCACGTTGTGACAGAGGACGGAGAGATTATACCCGGCATTGATGTTGTAGACCGTGAAGCGAAGTTTAGCGTGGAGGTGTAATTATGGCAAAGCTTTACAAGATGACAGTTGTTGCGGTTGACCAAGAAACCAACGAAGAAGAAGTTGTGCTTGAAGACACGTACACGGGGTTCACCCTGTCCGCAAAATGTGATGATGACAGAATGGCTGAAGTTGTGATGCATGACAATATCATGGACATGGCAACCCGGCTTGCACAGGGCAAGCACACACGGGCGGCGGTACGGCTTGCGAACGTGTTTATGGCAATGAAACGTGATGACGCAGAAAACGCAGAAAATGACCTTCTGCGGGCAATTATGGAGGAATAAGACGATGAGCGAGAATGCAATGATTTTCGGCTTGATTGGTCAAGCAATGCGTGAAATTGGTGCGATTGGTAAAGAGAGCAAGAACCAACAGCAAGGGTTTATGTATCGTGGCATTGATGCGGTTATGAATGCGTTGGCTCCGGTTATGTCAAAACTTGGTTTGTTCCTTTGCCCGGAAGTGCTTGAACAGACACGGGAAGAGCGGCAAGGGCGCAACGGCGGTACGCTTTTGTACTCCATTTTGAAGATCAAATACACCCTGTATGCGCCGGACGGGTCAAGCGTGTCTTGCGTGGTGTTGGGTGAGGGCATGGACAGCGGGGACAAGGCAAGCAACAAAGCAATGTCTGTTGCATACAAGTATGCGGCTTTCCAATTGTTCTGCATCCCAACGGCTGAAATGGTTGACCCGGACGCAGAGTGCCACGAAGTTGCGCCAAAGGGCACAAAAAGCGCACCCAAACAGGCAACGCCGCCCGCAAGGCGTGACGCACCCGCACAGGTAACACAGGCGGCAACCATACCGCCAATCCCGGCACAGCAGACCACGCCGCCCGCACCCGCTTCCCCTGTGCTTGAGTACCTTGCGAAAGAGCGGGAAGCATTGCGGGTTGTGCGGGAAATCAGCAAGGCAGAGAACAACGCCATTTGGAAAGCACAGGTGAAAGCATTGACGGATGCAAAACTTGTGCCGGAAAAGCCGCTTACAGAGTACACACAGCAGGAAGCAGAAAGCTTGGTTGATGCGATGTACAAAAACTTCGACCCGAAAGGGACGGTGCTGAAGGATGACGGGAAAGCTTCGTGACGCAATCCCGCTTGCGGGCGGTGAATGGCTTGTGTCATTCACTACCCGCACCCCTCCGGGGGAATGGTTTGACGGGTTGAAGGACAAACCCGTTGCCGTTGAGATCAAGAAGGAATCAAAGGGCAGGTCAAAGGACGCAAACGCTTTTTGTTGGGCTTTGTGTGCTGACATTGGCAAGGCAATGAACCCGCCGTTGAGCAAAGAAGAAGTGTACCGCACGGCAATCAAGGCGGTTGGCGTTTACACCCCGGTCATTGTGGTTGTATGGGACATTGACACAATACGCCGCAGATGGGAAGAGCATGGCACAGGGTGGTTCGTTGAAGTCGCAGACGATGCAGGGACGGGCAAGAAAATGATTCATTTGTATTACGGTTCAAGCACGTACACCGTTGATGAAATGCGGGTGCTGTTGGAATGGCTTGTGGATACGGCACAGCAAATGCAGTTGGCAATTCCGTTGTCAAAGGACGAAGAAGAAAAGATGTTGGAAAGGTGGGGCAAGAAATGACGGAAGAAAGGATTTTTTCCGGGCAGGAAAAGGACATTATTGATTTTATCAAGGCGCATGGGTCAATAACAACCTTGCAAGCGTTCGGAATCGGCGTTGCACGCCTTGCGTCACGGGTGTTTGACTTACGCACAAAGGGCGTGCCCGTCAAAAGTGAAATGGTATCCGTTGAAAACCGCAAAGGGGAAAAATGCCGGGTTGCCCGGTACTGGATTGCGGCATGATTGAAAGCATTGTGCAAGACCTGCGGAACGAAAGGTGCTTTGTGTGCGGTTGCACACGTGAACTTGAGTTACACCACATTATGCACGGGACGGCAAACAGGCGGCTTGCAACCCGATACGGTTTGACTTGCCTTTTGTGCCGCTTCCATCACACGGGGAAAACGGGCGTTCATAACAATGCAGAGTTGAACCGCAGGTTGCAACGGGAAGCACAGATGGCGTTTGAAAGAACGCACACCCACGCAGAATGGATGACGATTTTCGGCAAGAATTACTTGTAAAGAAAGGAATGCAAGGGCAATGGAAAACCATACGAAAAAGATTGACCAAAGCAAATTCAAGGCAATCAAGATTCTTTTGAACGGAGGCGCAACAATAAGAGAAGCGGCAGAATATATGCAGGTATCTTCAGCAACCATTTCATACATCCGCAATGCTGAAACGTATGAGGAATACAAGAACACGATTGCCGCAAAGTCAAGGGCAAATCGTAAAGCGGCACAAAAGCCGCAGGAAACAAAACCGCAGACCACCGCAACTCCGGTTATGAACCCGACCGTTATCCGGGTGGAAGCAACCCATTACATGATGGAAGAAATGCGCAAGACGAACGAACTGCTGAAAACCATTTCAGCGAAGTTGGCGTTTGTTGTGGACGAACTGTGCGGCACAGGGAAAAAGGAAGGTTGATTATGGCAAGGGAGTATGTGCCGATTTTCTTTGAATGGCTTGATGTGACGCAAGACCTTACGGCAGAGGAAAAAGGCAACTTGATTGATGCCGTTGTGTCATACGCAAGCGGGCGTGAATATGAACACCTGCTGTGCGGCTCATGCAAGATTGCTTTCCGTTTTCTCAAAGGGCAGGTTGACCGCAACGCCGCCATTTCCGATGTTCGGCGGCAAGCACGGCAAGGCAAGACACAACAAACAGGAACAAATGACAACAAAACACAACAAAACACAACAAATTCCCCAAAAGAAAAAGATAAAGAAAAAGAAAAAGATAAAGAAAAAGATATAACACCGCAACGGCGGTTCACACCCCCAACGGTTGAGGATGTGCGGGCTTATTGCACAGACAGACACAACAAGGTTGACCCGGAGCGCTTTGTTGACTTTTATACCGCAAAAGGGTGGCGGGTTGGAAATCAGCCTATGCGGGATTGGAAAGCGGCTGTGCGCACATGGGAACGAAACGGACACGCCGGAAACACAACGGGCAAAACCGTTGTTGCACAACAATACACGCAACGGGAATACCGCACAGAAGATGCAGACGCATTGGAAAGGATGCTTGCGTTGAACAACGCATGACAGATACCAACGCCAAACGGCAAATTCGGGGTTTTTTCACCGCCTGTTTGCCGCTTGGCGGGTATTTGCCCATTGAAACAACGATTGCGCCGGAAAGGGGGTTTTTAGATGGATAACGGGCAACGAAATCTGTGCCGGGGATGCAAGTGGTCAAAAGATCAGTTCAAGGAAGCGTGCTATTGCGTGCATTATGGCTATATCGTGAGCAATGGAAAGACAACGTGCCGGGGGTACAAAGAGCGTGAACAAGTACAGGAACAAAAAATGGGAGTTGGACGGGAAAACGTTTGACAGCCAACGTGAAGCCCGCAGATATCAAGAATTGCGGTGGCTGTTGCGGGCGGGCGTGATAACTGACCTTCAAATGCAAGTGCCGTTTGAGTTGATACCAAGTCAAAAGGTTGGCGGCAAGGTTGTGGAACGCCCGGTCAAGTATGTTGCGGATTTCGTGTACACCACGGAAGACGGGTTGCAGGTTGTGGAAGATACCAAAGGGGTGCGGACGAAAGAGTACATCATAAAGCGCAAGTTGATGTTGTACAAATACGGCATCCGGGTGCGGGAGGTGTGAAAGCATGGAAGCCAAAGCTGAAATTGTGAGCAAGGCACGGCGGCAATTCATCAAGCGGGAGCGCATCCGGCGGGCGTTGCAAGGCACAAAGCCGGGGGAAACACTTTGCTTACAAAGCGAAGAGGTTGAAATCCTGTTGGATTGGCTGAAGTACCTTGAGGGAAGGGCGGGTTTGCGTGAAAAAAGATGACGCAAAGCCTTGCCCGTTTTGCGGGGCAAGTGACCTGTACAGGTTTGAGTATCCGTTTACCCGGAAACCGGGAATCCGTGGGTGCTATATCAAGTGCAACCAATGCGGGGCGGCAAGTGGCAATTACGAAACGGTTGAAGACGCTTTGAAGGCGTGGAACGAAAGGACGGAAAGCAATGAATAAAATCACGATTATTGGCAATCTTACAAAGAACCCGGAATTGAGAAGCACAAATGACGGCACGGCGGTATGCGGTTTTACGGTAGCGGTAAACCGCCCGAAAACAAGGAACAACCCGGAACCCGGCGCAGATTACTTCAACGTAAACGCATGGCGGGGGTTGGGCGAAAACTGTGCCAAATACCTTGAAAAAGGGCGCAAGGTGTGCGTTGTCGGGCGTGTATCTTTGCGCACATGGGAAAAGGAAGACAAGCACGGCGCAAGCCTTGAAGTGCTTGCGGAAGATGTTGAGTTCCTTTCAAGCCGCACGGAAACAGCAACTCCCGCAGAACCCGCCCCGCAGGTTGACACGCAGAGCGGTTTCACAGCGGTTGAAATAGATGATGACTCCTTGCCGTTCTGATGGTTTGCCCGTGTAAAGCGTGCGCCCGGAAAGGGTGTGGCAATGCGCATGATACCTGCACAGCCTATCAAGATTGGGTGCGGGAACGTGCGCTTGCCAACGCCCGCCGGGGTGCGGATGCAGATGTAACAAACGCAATTGTTGCGGCACGGTTGCGGATAAAGGGGAAAAAACGATGATTGAACACAAGGTCAACCCGGCAAAGGCATACTTGATGCGGTACAGGGGTTTGAAAGCCAAATGCGCCGCCCTTGAGCGTGCAATCCGTGCGGCATTTGAGGATGCCACGAACACAACGGTTGCGCTGAAAGAGGTTTGCGTACAGACAAGCGGCGGCGGCGAAATGATGGCAAACGCCGTTGTGAACGCAATGGACGCAACGGCAATGCTTGAGGACAAGCGGAGGGAATGTCAAACGGCGTTGCGGGAGATCATGGACGCAATTGAAAGCGTGCCGGATGCCGTGCAACAGACCGTGCTGATTGAACACTATGTAAACGGGCGCACGCTTGCCGAAATTCAAGGGGACATTTGCTATGAAAAGCGCAATACAATCATAATTCACGGGCGGGCGTTGTGGCAGGTGTGGCAATGGATGAAAAAGAAGGGGTTGTGCGAATGAATTGCAGGAACTGTGGCGCACCCATGAAAAACGGGCGGTGCGAGTATTGCGGCACACAAGCTGAACGCAATGTGACAAGCACGCTTGTTGTAACAGGTGACGCAATAAGGTTGGAATGCAAATATGCTGATTCAGAGGGGGAAAAGCATGGAAATTGAATTGAGGAAATACCCGGTTGCGGATGATTTGCTTTGGATGAAACAATGCACGGTTGGCACGATGGGCAAAGACGCAAAGACCCCGCCAACATCCGAATTCGTTCGGCGGCTGTTGGTTGCACGGCACAGCCCTATCCGGGAATTGCGGTTTTCGTATGTTATACGGGACATTCCCTATTGGGTTTCCGTGCATTTAGTGCGTCACCACGTTGGCTTTCAACCCTATGTGCAAAGCCAACGCAATGACAGACAAAACGATTATGACCGCACCAAAGCCCCGCAGGACACCCCGGTCACAATGCGGGTGACGCTGAACGCAGAAGCATTGCTGAACCTTGCAAACAAGCGGTTGTGCGCCAAAGCAAGCCCGGAAACCCGTGAGGTTGTGCAAAGGATGTGCGCACTTGCGGAAAAGGTCATGCCGGAGTTCAAGGGGCTTTTTGTGCCGATGTGCGAATATCACGGCGGGCGGTGCGATGAGGTACAACCGTGCGGGAAGGCGGCAAAAGCTGAATGAATGGACAGAACGTGCCTGTGCAATCATTGATTGACCATATCAAAACGGCGGTTGATGTTGACCCGTGGGCGAAGGAAATGGCGGCAAGGCTGTTGACAAAGGAAATCCCAACGCCCGCAGAGATCGGAGAAAACGGGCGGGGGATTGTGTATTATGCTTGCGGAAAATGCCTTGGAACAATCAGCGTATATGACAGGTATTGCAAGCATTGCGGTTGCGCAAT
>Ga0326513_10000786_pt1 | contig 26847 bp, 44 predicted proteins | sample 2_2465_0518_D_FD_203654 | JGI IMG/M metagenome (GOLD analysis project Ga0326513, IMG submission 203654) | Bovine rumen microbial communities from UC Davis, California, United States - 2_2465_0518 | ecosystem: Host-associated > Mammals > Digestive system > Stomach > Rumen | place: USA... | reverse complement strand
ACATTCTTCGCAGACTTCTTGTGTGTCATCCTCTTTGGCATCACAATGATGCATCCGCAGTTCTGCAATCAGTTCGTCATACATCAGCTTTCCTCCCTCTTTTCTCCGTCAGAACAGTACCAGTCAGCAGACGGGAATAAACCCAACAGCGCACAGTAGTGTCTGCCGTCACTCACTCCCTGCGGTGTCCTCCAGTCGGTCTCCCAATGCTTGCACTCTCGACACAGCACCACAGGCCGCACATCAGCGGCGGGGATGGCGGATAATCTGTCTACAACATCGTCACAGTATAGCAAGGTAGCGCCGCCCTCAAAGTTGGCATCTATGACGAAGTCTGCGGCGTCTATCTCCAATATCGCCGCCTCGCGTTCGATGTATTCAGCCATTGTCAGCCCTCCTATACGGGCTTCTGTTGCCTCACGCAAGTCATTGAAGATTTCGTCCTCTTTCAACTCTTGTACTGCAATCGGGTCAATCCATTCCTCTGCTTCAAAAGTTCTGCGCCGCTCGTCCAGTATTTCATTGTGTAGATAGAAATTGAACATCAGGGAGATTAAAAATGCGACAGTTATTACGATTAACAGATAAATCATCTAAACCTCCTTAATCTTGATGCCGTATGTGTATAGCATCAGTTTCTTTTTAATGCGGTAAACATCGGTTTTCATGCCCTTTGCGTCCTCTACTACCAACTGTCCGTTCTGCCAGTACACGAAGTCCGCTACATATTTACAGCTTCTCTCGATGCACTTGCCGTTCTCATACTGTGATGGGATAAGCAGATACGGCACTTGGCATTGTAGCTTGGTGATATGCCCTGCTCGTTGAAGTATAAGCAACTCGTTATATCGCCCAGCTTCTTTTTTACTGTCGAAAACTCTGCCGTGGCGATAGACTTGTTTGTTGTGATATTTACTCGACATAGTTCTTACCAAATCTCTTTATAAAGTCTGCTTTCGACCACTTGTAGACCATGCAAGCCTGTCGCTGTCCGTTCTCTTTCAGAAGCCTGTCAACCTTGCCGTCCGTGAAGTGTATCTTGTGGTGACATTCGGGGCATACATTTATCCAAAGACCGTACTTCTTGGACTTTTGCCTGCTTGCGCCGTGGAATACTTCATGCCGTTGGAATGGGCCAGTCCGAAAGCAGAGGAAGCAGTAACCGTTTACGCCCATAATGGACGGGGCATAGCCGTTTCTGTCCAGCTCCACGCCGAACTCGTTTTTCATCGTAACCTCCAATTCTCGCTGGGAGCCTTGATTATAAAGCCCCTTGACCGTTCATAAATTCTGCCGCCGAGTGCTTCATCTTGGTTGAGGATTTCCTTAATGTCCATTTCCGAAGAAATAATTGTCCGCAGTTTGCTCTCGCAATATCGGGCGTTGATAATCTCAAAAGCCAGCTTCAAGTCTGCTTGGGTACAGCCGCCCTTGAAAAAATCGTCCATGTATAAAACAGGGACTTGTTTGAGTTTGCGGATTTTTTCTTCGTATTCTGGCTCATTCACGATGGACTTCAAGACTGTGCTTTCATCACGCCAGCTCATGTAATAGACTTCACTATTTTTCATTATTTCCGAGCAGATTGCCGTGCAGATGTGCGTCTTGCCACTGCCGCTTCTGCCGAAGATGTAGAGCCACGCAGAGGGGTGTTTTATGAACGTTTGCGCCTTGGCCTTAATCTTTACCCTGTCCTCGTCTGGCGTCTCGTATGCCGCTAATGTGTAGCGTTGAAGCATATCTCCCAAGCCGCTCTTTTTAATGCGCCTGAGTGACCGTCTTTGAGCCATGCATGGACACTCGCTGGCGTATGTCGTTCCGTCTGGGTCGTGCCGAAGCAGAGTTCCCGTGTTATGGCATCTTTCGCAGTTCACTCCGTCAAGGTCGAAGTCGGCAAGAGTTTCAGTCGTAAACGATGTTCCACTCTGTTGTGCGATTTTGAGTGCCGCCAGTATGCTGTCCGCTTGCATTATTTCTCCTTTCCCAAGTTCTTACTGCCGCCCGCCAGTCTTTCATCTTTTTGTTGCCGACTTTCCAATCAACGGAAGTGTAGTAATCAATAAACCTTTCAGCATCTATGCCGTTATGCCGTCCAGAGCAGTATTCACGCACTTCATCAACTGTCGGAGGGACAAATATATTATTTCCTTCTTTCTTTATATTCTTTCCTTCTTTAGTTGTTGTCGGTTGCTTGTCGGTTGCTTGTCGGTTGCTTGTCACTTCGCTTGTCGGTGCATCTTGATACATGGCGTAGTTTGTTATTGAAATTACTGAAAATTTGGGGTAAATCCTGCTTGTCACTTCCCCTGTCGATTTTAGATGGGTTATTGCTGTTCTAACATTACGTACTGACAGCTCCAGCTCTTCGGCAAGGCTCGCATAACTTGTTACGAGTTCTCCACGATGTACCGCTATGCCTTCAAAGCGTTTATCCGCATAATTCGCCTTCAAGAGAAGATGAAGAAACACTCGGCAAGTATTTGAGTTTTGATACCACTCCCAGTCGACAATCTTCCTGTCCAGCTTGATGTAAGGCATATCAGAACGGCAGTTCCCCAGCTTCGGGCTCCATGAGTTCCTTATAGCTGGTAGTTGAAACATCTGCCTTTGGCTTATTGCCCGAGAAGTAGATGTTGTCACAACGGATTTCCCATGAAGTTCTCTTCACTCCGTCTTTCTCCCACTTTCGGGATTGCAGTCTGCCAGTCACGGTCACGAGCATACCCTTGTGAACATACAGTTCTACGACTTCTGCCAGTTTGCCGCAGATGGAGCAGTCCATATAATCTGTGTCGTTGCTCTTGTCACGGCTTGAGGCGATGGTGAAGTTGGCAAACTTCTTCTCGCTGACCATGCGAATGTCGGGGTCTTTTGTCAGCCGACCCATAGCGCAGATAAGGTTAAGCATTGTCCTCTCCAATCCCGAAAGCCGCTTGCACGGCATCGTCATGGTAGTAATCGTTTACGCCATCGAGTGCCCTTACGAGTGTGCGGAGTTTGATTTCCGTTGCGGCAGGGCCTTCCTTAGCGAGGTCATCTGCGATTGCTTGAAGCAGTTTCTGTGTGTCAGTCATAGCTTTTTCCTTTCATAAAGTGTAGTGTTTTGATACCTCTGTATGTTACATACCGTCCTTGTGACAGCCGCCGTGCTTCTTCCATCGGGTCAAAGCCGCAGTTCTCGCAATCCATGGCACAGTCAATCTTGGGTACATAGTGCTTTATGTTGTGACCGTCCCATTTGAGCACGATGCACGGCACATTCGTGAGGATTTTTTCTCTGTCAATTTGGTCTATCATACGCACCTACCAATGAATTAAGTTCTTCGGGCGGCATCGTCTCTATGCCGAGTGATTTTGCCGTATCAACCAGACTGTTTATGAGGGAACTCATTTGCTCCGTGTCGTAGGTAGATGACCCATAATACAGAGTGACATTGACACAGCCATCAATCTTGCTTTTGAATGTCTCCGCTTGCCAGCCCAAGCCGTTCTTGCACCAGTTCTCGATGAGCTTTGCGGCGGCATAGTCTTGAACACATACCGTTTGAGATACACCGCCCAAGCCTCGAATATGGTCTTTATACACTTCCAGCTTATTCATCTTCATAAGTGCCGCAATCTTGTCTATCAGCACCCATGCGTAGCCGTTGGCATCAAGGCTTCTCTTGTGCCTGAACTTCTTGACGGAGATTTCAACATCAGATGTGTGCAGGGTATCGAAGTCATTCTTGAAGTCTCCGTCCAGTTCCAGCAGTAATCGCTGCTTGCCGTTGAAGCCAACGGATAAATCTATCAGCCGCCCCCTCATTTCTTCTGGCAATCCATGCAGAGAGGTTTGCCGAACTTCTTCACGGAATAGTCATGCACTTTGTCGCTGATTTCTTTACCGCACATAGCGCATGTCGGCTTGAACTCTCCTGTGGGCGTTTTGGGGGCTGTTTCCGTGCGTTTTACTTCTGGGGTGGGTACTTTACTTCCAGAGCCCAAAGTCCACGCAAACACGCTCTCCGTGCCTCTGGCGATATCCAGTTTGGAGATTTCGTCTTTGTCGTTGTACTCGATATTGGTAACGGTGAACTTGTCGTTGCAGACCAGCTTGCCGTTCCGACCTTCTTTGATGTTGCACTTTTCCGCTCCAATCCAGATGAATGGTGCTGTGTAGAGTTCTCTGCCGATGCCCCACTTGAAGCCAGCTCTTTTGAAGGCGTCTGACGCACGGCCTTTTTCTGCTTCGGTAAAGCTCTCCGTGCCAGCATCGCACTTCGTAACCTTGCGTGCTTCATACTCGCCTTGACAAAAAATCGTGATACAGCCGTAAAGAACTCCATCAATCAGGGAGAAGTCGTTTTCCCAGTTTTCGGGCCCGACTGTTTCATCGAGCAGATTTGCGTCCGTTCTTGCGGTCTTGTAAAGCAGTAACACCAGTCCGCTTTCGTAGATTTGAGATACACGGCACTCGATTTCATCTGCTCGCAAAAGTCTGAATTTGTTCATTTAATCTCCTTTCAAAGAGTGATTTTGAGAGTGATTTCTGCGCCAGTTCCAGAGAGAAGTGCTATGACTTCTGCAAGGGCTTGTGCAGGGGTCTTTGTGATTGCTTCTTCCTTGACTTCTTCCTTTTTAATGACTTCAACAGGCAGCTCTTTTACGAGGTTTTCCAGCTTTTCTTTGGCCTCTTCGGGAATAGTGTCTTTGACGAGTGTTTTGCCTTGGAGGAAAGAGTTCCACTTGGCTTTTTTCGCCATGATATTTGCCATCGTGTCTCGCTTGGTCATTCTCGGAATAGACATATCATCGAAGAGGTTGTGAACTTTCGTGGCTGGACAACCGAGCATATCTGCGATGCTTCTGAATGTGCCGCCGTATGTCCAGTAAAGTTTGTTGAGATATTCTTTCTGAATATCCTCAGGCCACGAGCTGAACTCTTCATACGGAACTGGCTTTGTCATGTTGTAGGTCTTGACTTCCTCATGCAGATTGCGAATTTCCGAGGGCTTTCTTTCGGGTGGTCTCAACCCGCCAGAGAGTTTGTTGCTGACGGAGTAAACTGCGTTAATTTTTTCCATCTTCTGTCCTTTCTTCAAATACTTCTTCAAATACGAGCGGACACCAACTGCCACGCCCTTTGATATTGACTACATATTCGCCAGTCTTGCGGCACATATTACGGGAGTATGTTTCGAGGAGCGGGCAATAACAGCATCTTTCTTCGCCCTTTTCGAAGTAAATAACTGCTGTTGCCGCCGTGTATTCCAAGCAATCACTCATAGTCCAGCAACTCCCATGCGTCATACGGTGTTAAACACTCGTTGCACCCAACAATGTCTCCTTCTTCATTGCGGTAGATGGTGTCGCAAGTGTTGTTGCAAATCGGGCAAATCGGCTGTTCGTCTTTCTGCCACGGAGCAAGCCCTGTTCTTTCAAGGCTCTCGATAATCGGGTCATCACGTAACATATCTGTACCTCGTAATCGTGGTCATGCCGTATCTTGTCGGAACTTGTACGTGCTCGTGAATGAATACGTGACCGAGTTTTTCCAGACTTGCGATGACTGCCGCCAGCCGAGAGATACCGAGTTCCCATGCTTCCTTTTGGGTGATTGTCCAGTTTTCTTCGCAGTAAGACAGAACTGCATCAGTCTGCTTCATACTCAACCACCGCCTTTACGAAGAAAATGATGCCGATAACAGCCAGAGCGAGAAGTGCCGCCCATGAGATAATCTCGTTGCTCAAAAGAAAGAGAAGCCCGATTGACAAGTATTTCTTCATTTGATATAATCGCCCTGTCCTTTCTGCTCCGTTTTGGAGCTGCCCTCTGTGCCAGCAGAGGGTTTTTTTATTCCTGTGAACTGCTCGAAGAGTGCTGGGGAAATGAAGTATGTCCATTTTGAGGACATCTTCACGCAAGTTCCGATGGGTAGCTTTCCTCTCTGCATACCTATTCGCACGAACTGTGGGGAAACTCCCATCAACTGCGCCGCTTCGTTAACCGTTAACCTCATCTGTCACTCCTTTCCAAAAGGTAGTCTGCCGATACGTTGAAAATCTCGGACATTTTCTTGACTGCCGATGCAGGGATTTTGCCAGCGTTCTGCCAGTTGTAAATCGTCTTGCGGGTTACGCCCAGCTTGTCCGCCAGCTCGCCAACGCTCATTCTGTGTTTCGCTCTTTCTGCCGCAATATTCGGATAGAACATCTCAACCCTCCTTTCATTATCCGTTTTGGGTATTGCCGTGATTATAATACTACCCGATATAAGAATTGTAAAGTCAAAAATTTTCCACTTTGAGTATGCTGTTTTTGTACAAGTTGTCCACGAAATGAAAAAAGTGGTTGCATTTTTATCCAAACTGTGTAATAATAAGAAACAGAAAGGGTGGGATTGTTATGGAACGGTTACAGGAGTTGAGAATGCTTCGCGGCTGGAATATGAAAGAAGCGGCAAAAGAACTCGGGCTTCCATACACGACATACGTTAATTACGAGAAAGGGAGCAGAGAGCCGAACTCAGAAACGCTGATTATGTTCTCGGAGTTTTACAAAGAGTATATACCCACAAGACGGTAAACGAGCTGAAAAGTGCCATGTCAAAGCTGTCTTACGACATATAAAATTCTGTCCGTAAGTAACACGTAAGTAACAAATCCAAAACCTTAAAACCTTGAAGCTGTTCTCTCCCAACGGTTCCGAGGTTTTCATTTTTTCAAAATAATTAAGCTTTCTTAATTCTGGTCTGAACTATATGCACTTTTTAACGGCTGTTTTATTGCTTTTTGGCGTTTTTCAGAACTTTTTTAGAACTTTTTCGCATATAAGGCATTTTAAGGTTTTCTCCGTAAGTAACACGTAAGTAACAAAAAAAGAGCCCCGAGGCGTTAACCTCGGAGCCCTTTTTACGTAGTTTCGATGCTGATTCCCTTTTTCTTGCCTCGTATCGTCATGACTTGTTTGACATGGGAAGCAGGCCGCAACATTTTCTGCATGGCGTAACCGCCGTATGCGAGCCAAGATGTGCCGCAGATGACTTTAATGGGAACTGGGTAAATCTTGTTATGGTGTGCGTCAACCTTTATCTTCTCTGGATATGTCTCAAAAGGCTTATGACAATGACCTACTACCAGCGCATCAATGCCGTCAAATATGTAGGCGAAGTTTTCTGCCTTATTCACGGACGAGCCTGTGTAAAAGCCGCCCCCAGCTCCATGTGTCACCGCCAACACATAAGCAGGGTTACGCTTGCCATCGCCATGAGCGGTATCTCCAAACAGCAGTTTTACAAACGCCATGTTCTCACGATAAATATGCTCCAAGTCCAGCTTGCACATTATATCGTATGTTGGGTCATCGTCTGCGTCCTTACCGCTTCTGCGCTCATGGTTGCCTGTGGTGGCACACAATATACGGTCTTTCAGAGGCCGTAGCATTTCTGTCATAACACGCTTCTGCTCACGAGGGCGCATGGTCTCTTCATAGACATTCGACACGCTTGATTTCAAGCCGTTGTTAATGAGGTCGCCAGCAAGAATAATACGTGCGTTCTCGTCTTTGAGGATATTATCACAGAACTGGTTCCATTCCCTTTCAAGATGCTCTTTTGCGCCAAGATGTACGTCAACTATGACATAAATCCTTATATCCTGTCGGTCTGGAAACTTGTGCGTGATAAACTCGTACTCTGAAAGCACGCTATCACTCCTTCAGCTTTTCATTGATGATGTTCCAAGCGGCGCAGATAGCCGCAGACAAAGCCGCCGCTACAACAGGGGCAAGAACTTTCCACGCATCGTCTACCGAAGCAGGGAAGCCGCCGTTCAGAATGATGCAAACCTCTGGAATGAGCACACCAAAGAAACTCTGAACAAACGTTTTAATAGTTCTGACCAACCAATCAGGCATCATGACACTACCTCCATTTCTTGCACTTCTTTGCTTATCTTGTCGATGAACGAATTACCTTTTTCCGCTTTATATGCGGCGTAAAGGAAGCAGAAACTCTCAAACTCATACTGACGAATGGTGTTGTTATTCTCTTTGCCCTTGTAGTAGATTTTGAGCATTTCAGACCGCAAGAGGCATTTCTGCCCCTCACGGTAGTCTTTGAAGCCAAACAGCTTTTCACGAGCTGGCTTCACGAACAGGGCAACCGCCGTCGCAATCGCCGTGACAAAACTGCACACTTGTGCCACTTGTGCGAATGTAACCGTTATCACATGTCACACCACCTTTTGCCAGCCTTGCGGATAATCTGCTGGGCTCCATACATTTGCATCAATAAGGCTTTCGTAGATGTCATCGCCCTTCGTGGGATAGTAGACCTTATCGCCCTTGTTGTAAGCATCCTGTGCGCCAGTAGGCTGTTTCCATACGGGAATCTCGCCCGGCTTTGCGACTTCGGTGAAGAGCGCAGGAACGGTAGGCGGTGCCCAATCCGCTTGCGAAGTGTGAGCCTGTACGACCTTGTACAGCTTGCCGTCATACTGCACACGCTCGCCAACGGAATAGGCCACGCCAACCGCCCAAAGCGGGAACAGCCCCACGGCCTCGATAGCATCAGCATCGGGGAGAGAGGCAGAGCCTTTTTCGATTAGTTCACGATATTTGAATAGTTCACTTCTTAACATTGTGATTCTCCTGTTCAATAATGGCAACTGCGATTGCCGCAACGTGCGTGGCCTCTCGCAGTATGGATTCGTGTGTTCCTAACTGCGGATACCTTTGGTTGGGAAGATAGCACTCGTTAACGGCTTGGCAGAGTTCTCCGTATTCTTCGCCGAGGATGGAAACCCACTCAAAGATACTGTGTTCATCGTTCCCCCATATATCCTTTTGCCGTGTTCTCTCTTCGGCAACGGAGGCGATAGCTTTGTCCGTATCCATTACTTCCCTCTCCCCAAAAGAATGTCTAACGCTTCGCGGTCTGTCGGCTCGTCTGCTTCGTGGTTGTTCACATACCGACCGCCGAGCAGAATGTTGAGTGCTTCTTCGTCCGAAGCGTTGCCGTCTGCCAAGTAGACGAGTGTCATTTCGCCATCGCTCCACAGATTGTTCTCGCCAAGCAAGAGCGTGACTTCTGTGGGCGTGAGGTCGTAGACGATGGGGGTGGCGAGTTCGTAGACAAGTTGAACACCAGAAACCGCCGCTTTGAATGATGCCTCGTCTGTGTAGTTATCGTCTCGCGCTCTTATTGATGCCCCGCCAACGCTTTGACATATAGAACCATTCGGTAACATGGCGTCCGTAGCTATCCCCGCGTTAATGCACGGAATTGCGTTGTATGCAGAACACGCCAAACTATTGACCCCTATCACTCCCGTTGTTATACCTGTCGGATATGACACCATCATAGCAATGCCTTGTGTGCTTGAAGTTTTGCCCCACGTCAGTGTACCCAAATCCACCATAGCCCTATCCACCGTCAGCTTGCCTGTTGTCACATCGAGCGTACCGCCGTAGACAGTCTGTCCGAGGGGGATGGGGTAGGTTGTGCCGACATAGGGAGAGTAGGCTGTGGCGGTTGAGCCACGTTCAAGCTGAAGATTGCCCTGTGCGAGGTCGTTATAAGTCGCCCCACTTGCACGGAATTGGAAAAGAATCCCCTTTATTCTGCTTGCTTCTTCTGCCGTTATCGTTGCCGCTCTGCCAACATGGTAGCCTCTTTGACCGAAATTGTATGATTTAGTAAGGTCTTTAATAACCGTGTTAGACTCGTCAACAAAGGAAACTTTTACACCAAATGCGGTACCCACACCGAAGTCATTCTGACAGCTTATAATGTATGTTCCCACTTTAACGGAAATCGGAAATGCTCTGTTCCAACCGCTTGAAATCATTTCAGATTCAACAAGACGCAACAGATTCTTCCCCGTCCTCGTCACATCCGCATCGGTGTGTCCGCTGATGGGGCAGATGTTGGAGTAGGGTGTCCATGTTGCGGAAATGGTATTGCCGATTTCAATCGCGGGATAGAAAATTGTACCGCTTGGGATTACTGTATCAGCCGCAATCGACAACCGCGACATATCAACTTCAACAACATCGCCACTAATGTTTCTTGTTGTGTTGTTTTTCTGAATAGTACCCGCATAAACACCATCGGCATAGATGTCATTCTGAAAATTCAAGCCGTTAATGTTTGGATTGTAGCTGGCATCTGCGGAACAAATTAGCGTAACAGGGCCTGTTGTGAGAAACTGTCTATCTGAATAGGAATTGATAGTGATGAATGTTGCTGCAGAAGCAGTTCCGCTCAATGTGATAGACCCGTCAGCATTCATCATCCATGTAATGCCGTTAGAACTACCACTTGTGCCTTTGTTCTGTAGCTTATTCTTCCCCCCGCCACTCGGCCACGGATTGTCATAGCCGTGCAGGTCTTGGATAGGCTCTAACTTCACACTCAACGCTTGCACAGGCTTTGCGAGTGCATCGAGAATGTGGATAGGGTTGCCGATGATGGTTTTGAGGACGGCTGAAATTGCGGTTGATGCGAGGAATATGAGCCTCCGTAATGAAGTAGGCCATTTTTTCATAGCTATCAACCTCCGAGTGTCAACTGTTCAATCCACTTTTCTCCATCATCTCCGTCCTCGTCGTAGGCGTAGACTTTCTTCGTGTCTACCTCGTGGAACAGACTGCCCGTGGAGATGTCGTCGGTTTCGGGCTTGGTATCGGTAGAAAGCCCTGCGAATTCGTGATAGAATCTGTGGTCGCTCTGCACGGACGCGCTGTTGCTGAAAACAGGTCTGATTGCCATAGTATCAACCTCCAAAAATAAGTTTTTTCCAAGTGGCGTTGTCGCAGTCTCCCACGGGCAAGCCCCTTGTTTTCTGATATTCTGTGAGCGCTTTCTGCGTTCGGTTGCCGAAGATGCCGTCGCGCCAAGTGCAATCGTAGCCGCGCAAAATGAGCAAATCCTGCAACAGCTTCACGTCTTCGCACTTGTCGCCTTGTTTCAGCCTCTGCAACGTCCCGCAGATTTCTCCCGTTGGAGTCGGCTTCGGGTCGGGTTTCGGGGTCGTTCCGTTCACCAACGCGATAAAACGCTCCGACATAGCCTCGTCGCCGTCTACAGGGCCGTTATAACCGCTTATATCCGCGCCGTCGGTATATTGCCATACGTCGCACTCAAAACGCGGTTTAGACCCCCAAGAAGCCGCCCAAACAAGAACGTCGTCTCCGAGGTATTTCGGGCCGACTTTCGCCCAAAGCTGACCCGCCGATCCATACGCCCCGCAGATGTAGCCCGCGTCGCGGATTTCGTCGCAGAACGCCTTGACCACGGCGGTCAGTTCGCTGTCGCGAAGCGAAAGCTGTGTCGGGTTTTCCACGTCCATGAAGATGCCGAGCGGGAGCGGGCTCCCGTTGATAAGCGACAGAGCTTTCCGCGCTTCTTCCCGCGCCACGGCTTCGGTCGTTGCATAAGAAAAAACGTAAGCCCCGACTGGTATCTTCGCCGCTCCGTAGAAGCTGTTGAAGCACGGGTCTGACCACGTTCTCCCCTCGGAGATTTTGAAAATGGCAAAGTCTTGAGAATTGATAGCGTCGGCAGAAATGCCGTTCTGCCATGAAGAAATGTCGATCCCTTTCATATTGTCCTCTTATTCGTGACATCAAGTATATTGAGCAGGATAGTCATTCACAGTAGCGGCATACCAAGTAATATTCCAAGTAATGGAGGAAGATCTGACATATATCTGCTCGGAGCTGGTGTCATTCGCAGCGTCAGTAATCTGTACCAAGGAGACCGACGTATCGTAGGTGTTGTCTGTCATCTTGATATAAATAAGTGCGCCTCCCACCAAAGCGTCATGAATCTCCTGCCATGTTTTATTCAGTGTGAGATTTGGACCAGACTGTGTGAGCCACATGACGTTGGGCACGGAATACTTGGTATCGCCAACTTGCAGACCAGTTAGCGAATCTTCCGTACCTGCGAGAGCGGGATTGGCTACGACAGTTGTTCCACCGCCACCGCCGCCTGAAACGGAAGACCACTCCAAAGCCCCCGTGCTACTGTTCGTGTGGAGATACTTATCTTTATCTGACAAACTTACAGTCGGCAACGCAGTCTGCGAATTGCTCAATGTGATAGTTCCATTCGCATAGGACTTCGAGAGGCCCTTTCCAACAGCAATCTTGCTCGATGCTTCTCTCGCCGTTACACTCCAAGTGCCGTTTGACTCCAACTTGTAGATGAAGACTTGGTCGCCCTGCTGTGCGTCCGTATGAGAGGAAACGGAGCGATAGTACTGGAACTCAACGCTCGTCGGTGTCGATCCGCTGAAATTGACGTATGCCATGAAAGCCATTCGGCCTTGCGTTCCTGTCGCGGGATTGCTGTTAGAGGACGCTCGGCAATAGACGACTTTGTTCGCGTTGTATGCCGTGAGGAAGTCATTCCAAGTCGAGTTGCCGTAAGACAGGATGGTCATGCCTGTAATAAAGCCGCTGTCGTTGGTCAAGTCAGACGTTTTTGTCGGAACAGTCTGCGGCGTAGCCCATTCCGTGTCGTAATCCGTCGCGCTTTTCTTTCGGAGCACTTGGCCAGCAGAGCCTCCCGAAGCTACTCCCGCTCCCGTCGCACCAGTCTCGCCCGCGTCTCCTTTGTCGCCTTTGTCGCCTTTGTCGCCTTTAGGCCCTTTGATGTTCACGCTTTCGGGGTTGGGCAAGTCTTTGTCGTTCGTCCACGAGATAACGCCCGCAGACGATACGGTCGGCGTAAAGGTCGCGCCAGTTGCTCCTGTTTCTCCTTGAGGCCCGCGCTCGCCTTGAGGCCCCGTAGCACCTGTGGCGCCTGTAGGCCCTGCAGGGCCAGTTGCCCCCGTAGCTCCCGTTTCGCCCGTGTCTCCTTTCGGGCCTTGAGGCCCCGTGAGCGCGGCAAGCTGTTCGGGAGTGAAGTCGTCGTAAGTGAACGGGTCGCCCTGTTCGCCTTTGATGTTTCGGGGTGTCGGGTTGGGCAGTCCTTTATTGTTTGTCCAACTGATCTCTCCCTGTTCGGAGACTGACGGGATAAAGGTCGCTCCGTCCGCTCCCTTTATGATTTCTCCGTCAACTTCGAGGTCAACTTCGCGGTTGCCGCCTACGGACAGTTCGATTTCGTAGTCTCTGTTCACGGGAGCACCCTCCTCAAGATTTGCTTGTCTATCGTGAAATAGGCAAACTTCGTCGCGCCTCTGCGCAGTTCTCCGTCATCGTAATAGAGCCAGTTGACTTGGATTTCAGCTTTGCCCTCGTGAAAACCGAGTGACTCGTTCTGCGTGAGCATGAAGCTGATCTCTGTCTTTCCCTGTCCCGATTCTTCGGTGTACGTCACGTCAAGGTCTTCGCCAGTCAATGTCAGCGTTTCCCCGTACTGTCTGATGGTGACGTACACAGAGTTTGCTTGCGTGAGGTCTACGTTCTTTATGCGGGCTATAATTGTCGGTGTCGTAGCTCTTATCATGTCAAAGCCCTCCAATGTGTCAGCCTCACGTCCATGATGTCCGAAGCTGACATTTCGATACAAGTGTAGAGGCATAGGCCGTCAGCCCATGCCCCGTACACAGCCTCCCAAGAGGCTCTATAAAGACGGTTTCCTTTGTCGGTAATCCGTATATGCCCGATTTCGGAAACGTCGCAAAGATAGGCCCTTGTGCCTAAATACGCTTTGGTTTTGCCGACAGCGGCGCGATTGATTTTATAAAACCCTTGATAACTGTGGTCAGCAATAACTGTCAGCTTTCCCCAGTTCCACATAGCGGCGTATTTACTGTCAACGTTCTTTTGCCTGTCGCCCGTTTTGGCGATTACGAATATCCCGAGCGACGGAATAATGAGCGGCTTCATGTTACAACAGCCGTGTGGTCAAAGTCTTTTCTTTCGATTTGCGATCCGCGAATATCTACGATGAAGACAGCATGAACGTCAACGGTAGAGATTGCGGCGTAGCCGCACTTGAAATAGAATTCCGAAAGAGCGGCGTTATAATCCTCTTTATAGACAGGCGGGAGTTGCGTTGTTTTTTCGGTGATTTTCCCGTTTTCGTCTTGTTCATAGGTAGTCTGCAATTCGTTGATGATGTACATAGTTTTCTCCTTTACGCCGTTCGTTTCCACATATAAACGGCAAGATACGGCGGCATATTGTTATGAGCTTGCCCGCCGCCCGCGTTTCCGGTTGATGTGATTTTGGGAACTCTCGGCCATGCGCTATAACCCCAATTTTCCACATGGTGTTCGTTGATCCTTCGCCGCTACCGCTTGTCAATGCCTGTAATGGAGACGAAATTTGTCTGCTTCGTTCCGAGTTTGATTTCTGTAAAACGTCCGTTCAGAACGTCGTATTTATACGATATGCAACGGAGCCTTACTGAAACATCAGCGTCGCCCCAATAGACGTTTACCGTGTCGCCGAGATATATTTTCAACGGGAAAACACTCGCGGCGTATTCATCATTTAGAAAATCTACGGTTATTTCGTCCGAGCCAACCCACGGGGTATTCGCGTCGAGCCAATTCTGCGCGTATTGAGCGAGCTCCGCGCCCGTCGGCTGATTTTCAAACGCTTGCGTGCAATCCATCGGCACGGCCTTAACGGGCGTTATCGGCGTGGTCGGTTGAACAACATAGCCCGCAACGTAAGTTATACTTCCGTTTCCATCGTCCCAATACGGGACAACGGCATTGAAGATACCGTCGTCGTCTTTTGTGCGGTTTATGCCAGTCATTGTATAGCCGTAGCGTATAACCGCGCTTAAATCGCGTCCGCGTCTCGCACGCCAAGACCAACAAGCATACAACGGCTTCGCGGGCGTTACGGCTGATACACTAATAACGTCTGACTTGCAGAAAAACGCCACATCCCCGCCAAATTCAGAAATTAGCGAATGTTCGTCTCCAATAAGCGTTGCAAGTGCCGATTGAGGCGCGGGGATTGTTATTTGTTGGTTTACTGTTTTTTGCCCGTTTGCGACGTTCTGAATCGGTATAGTTGCTGGGTTGGGGAAACAATTATTCTTGAAATTTGAGAGCCCTGACGAGTTCGGAGTAAGGGTTGGTGAGCAAAAAACGCAGTTTGCCAATCTGCGCGATATGTGCGTCGCGTAAAAGGTCACAACACCATTTATCGGGAGCGTGTGTTTGTAGATATCAAACCACACGGGCTCTTTTCTATAGCCACCATCTACATAACCTTGACTCGTGCGTGCATAAACCCAGTTCGGCGCAAGTACGTGTATCGTCCCATGATTTAGCAGTTCACTATATAGCGGGCCCGAAACTGGATACTGGAAAGTAAGCGAATAATCCCCGTTGAGCTCTTCGTAAACCTCACAAGAAATTATATCTGTTAGTTTCCCTTTGCCAAGCCCGCCAACGCCCATGAAGTCGTCTTGTCCTGTCAAAACTGGTATCATGCTATACCTCCCATGTTCTCGGCGTTACAACCACTTTGATAAGGTTTGCTTGATCTTGTCCATTCATTAGCCTTATAGCTGTTGTTCCGTTAGGGCCTATTGTCGGCGGGTCGTCTATTCCAGTATAGCCGAATGAAACATAGGCCGAAGCATCGCCCGAATAGTATATTTGTCCACTCTCGCAGTCTATTGTTATACTATGCAACGAGTTCTGCAAGACAATAACATTCCCGTTGCCGCTCTTTTGTCCTCCGTAGAATTGAAAACCACCATACCCAGAAACGTCAATTTTAGGCTTTGAATAAAACTTCGTCGGGTTTGGTATTGTTATCCCATTGAGCCCAGCCGCGAGTAGGTCGTCTTTTAGATATGTGATCCCCGTTTCTCCGCTCGTAAGCCATCTTTGCGGCATACAATTAAATGTGAGAACAAAGCTCCCCGCGTCGTTTTTCTTCGTGACGGTCGGCTCAAAAGGCCCTTGATAGGCACCTTTGCGAAAATGCGTTGTGTCGTAGTCGTCGGTAATACGGACATAGCCGTCGCGGGAAAGCAGAAACGAGCGCAAATTGCGGATATTAGTCTCAAAGTTTGTGTAGATAAAGCACTCGTAAGAGACGTTTACGTTTTCAAGCCGCGTTTGCGAGCCGACGATAGCGCCGTCGCGGGCGGGTACTTTGAAAAACGTATATTCCCGCTCACCCGCGCCGAAAGTTCCTTGGCCGCTGATATACACGCCGTAGGTCGAAAGGTCTACGCCGTCAACGTATAGTTTTTTACGCATTTAACATAGCCCTCCGTTTCGCAAGCGCGACATAGCGGTCTTGAATTTTATCGGCCAGTTCGTTAACGTTCATTCCCTCAGAGGCGTACACATTGATAGTCACGTTGCCCGAAGCCCCTACGACCTCGCGCAGTTTATCAAGGCCCATAACAATCTCCGCGCCGTGCCCGTCTCCGAAGCCTTTCATGCCGCTCGGCGTTTGAAGAACGGTCGGCTGTGTGAACATAACAGGATTGTCATACGCTTTCTTGTACCAGTCGATGCCAAGATGCGGGATAACACCAGTCAAAAGGTCTCTCACTCTCCACCCAGCAGGACTGATAGAAAAATGCGGCAACGGGATATGCGGCAGAGAAATCTGCCCCGTGAACACACCTTTAATCGTGTTCCATATACCCATTACCGTATCTTTGAGGCTGTTGAACTTATCTTTGAGAGTGTCGATTTTGTCTTTTACGGTATCAATAGCTGTGTTCACGCCGCTCTTGATAGTGTTGAAAGCGTTAACTACACCATCTTTGAGCTGGATAGCGGTAGCCTTTACCTTGTCCCAATTTTTATAGAGAAGAACACCGATTGCGATAACAGCTCCGATTGCCAGCGTGAGCGGCCCTCCAAGAACGCCTACGACAGCGCCGATGGCCGACGTTATCGTGCCTATCATTGAAATGAGCTTGCCCCCGATTGTAAGGACAGGCCCTATCGCGGCGACTACGGCAAGTATCTTCATAATCGTCTCGGCCTGTTCGGGAGTAAGGGCCGCGAGTTTGTCTGAAACCTTTTGTATCAGCCCGACTACTTTATCGAGGACGGGCGCGAGCGTCTTTGCAAGCGTCGCGCCGAGTTGCGCGAGAGAGCCGCCGACCTGCGCTTTCGTCTTGTCGATTGTGTCGTTTATCTCGCTAAGGTTTCCAAGCGTATCTTCTGACAAGACAAGGCCCAAATCCTCGGCTTCGTCGCCGTATTGCTTGAGAGCCGCGCCGCCGTCGTCGATTATTCCCGCAAGACTATCGGCAGATCTTCCGAAAATAGCCATAGCCTTTTGATCGCGCTCGGTTTCGTTCTCGACGTGAGACAGCGCCTCAAGAGTGTCATAAAATACGTCGGTAGCATCGCGCATAGACCCGTCAGCGTTTTTTACTTCAACGCCAAGCTCTGCGAACGTCGTGCCGCTCCCCGCCATTTGCTTTTTGAGTTTTGTGACGGCTCCCGTCATATCATCAAGGGAGACGTCGATAAGGTCGGACGCGTATTGCATACGTTGTAACTCGTCCGTTGACAGGCCCGTTTGTTTTGCCATCGTGTTAAGCTCATCGGCGTTCTGCACGGTCTTGTATGCAAGCCCGCCCATAGCCGTCAAAGCGCCCGCCGCCGTGCCCGATAAGACGCTGAATTTCTTTCCGACAGCTTCGAGTTTGCTACCGTAATCCTGCATAGCTCCGCCCGCCGCCTTTAACTGTTGCGACGCGACGTTGCCGAAGTCTCTGCATTGTTTTTCAAGCGACTTGAGGTCTTGCTCCGTGCTGATGATTTCGCGTTGGAGTCTGTCCCATTCGTCAGAGCCTTTTCCCACTCCCTCTTGGGCTTTTTTGAGCTCTTCGAGGCGGTCTTTGTTGAGTTTTAGTGCGCTTTCGAGGTTTTTCTGCTTTTGAGTGAGAAGTTCCGTGTTCGACGGGTCAAGCTTCAAAAGCTTGTTAATGTCTTTGAGATTGGACTGCGTTGATTTGAGCTGGGAGTCAACACTTTTTAGGGATTTCTGTAAATTTGAAGTGTCGCCCCCGATTTCAATGGTAATGCCAGCAATTCTGCTTGCCATAGTCTTCACTCCTTAGAAGCGGTCAAAATCATCTTGCGTAGCTATCTGCTGATACTCGCAACCATCATTTGCCGTCTCCGTAAGCATATCCACCACAACCCCATACTCCAAGCAATCCAAGTCCTCAATCGTGAGTCCAATCTGAACTGCTCGGAGTATGAAGAGTGCTGTGGTAAGGACGCGCTCGGTCAATTTTCCTTTTTTTTTGCGTCAGAAGTCGTTGCACTCTGCCCCTCATAGATAAGGCGAATATCAACGAGCGCGTTGAGGTAGTCCGCTCGCTCAAAGTTATCGAGCCATTCGATATAACTTTCTTCATTGAGCGAGGACATCTGCTTGCGGTCGAGCTCCGCGAATTTAGCCATGACAAAGCCCATTCGCATCACAAAGTTAATGAGGTCGCCCTCATCACCAGCGTTTGTACTTTGAAGCTTGATTGGGTCTTCATGGAAGATGTTTCGGTAGTAAAGGTCTACCGAAGCCATCGCCTTCATCGGGACACTCTTTTCACCGATTTTGATAATCTGATACATTTTGGCCTCCTATTTTCTTATTAGGTGTGAATGGTAGCGGGAACGTAGGCCGTCGAATACCACGTATTGTAAGTGGTAGCATCGGTCGACGAATAGGACTCACCCTTAACGATGTCAGCGCCGCCAGTGCCGAGCGTGGACACGTAGATGCTCGTAGCGGAAATGGTAATCGTTTCGGTCTGCGGCTCGATGTTCTCATTCTTGGTCGAGCCAGCCGCAGACGGACGAGTGGCGGTGCAGTTGTAGATGATGTGACGAGTAGCCTTTTCATCACCCTCAAACTGGAACAGCAGGGCGAAATGGACGGCAGGAGCGTTCACATCTTCCACAAGAACATTCTTTTCGCTCACGATATAGCCGAGGATGTCAGTTTTGAAGCTGTCGGGAACGCGGGCAATTTCGAGGTCGCCCTCATAGCCCTGATTGTTTACGCCAGTCCAGTACACGATATTGTCCGCATAGAATTTGGTAGTCTCCCCCTGCGGTTCAAGGGAGAGGTTTACGGCCCCCGGAATTGCAACGGGCGTTGAATAGGTCGCAGACCCGTTCGTGGCAATCGTTGCCTTCGCGTAGTAGACATTTTTGAGGCCGTACTTAATTTTATTTTCAGCCATTTGGTAATTCCTCCGTGATTACGATTTCTGTTTCAAACGTGACCATATAAAGCTTTTCGCTTTCGATGAATGTCTCATTTCTGCGATATACAAGGCCGTTTTGGGAAAGCGTGTTCTCGATACCATCTTCCAGTTCGATGTCCTTGTTGTCGGTATAGAGTTCAATCGTTAATGGTCTGATACGTTGATAATTTATGTTGTCTGCGAGAAAGTCGTTGCCGTCTGGATAGTAGAAACACAAAAAAGGCGGCGGTTGAGCCGTGTCTTCCGTGAACTGATAGTACGCATACGGCAAGTCAAAAGATGCCATAAGCGTATCAACTTCCTTATAGGTCATAGCTTTTGCTTCACCGCCTTTTCGTATGCTTCTACAATCTTTTCTTCTGCGGGGGCTATATGCGCTCGACCGCTCCACCTACCGCCGCCGCGTAAGGCGTGTCCGTTTTCAAGAAGATGCGGAAGTCCCGGAACATCTTTGTTATAGATAATTCCCTGTCTGCTGTATCTCTTTTCTTCGTAGGTGGAAGTCCAGCCCTTTTGGTATCTGCCAGTCCCTTTGAATGTACTTTTCGCGTTTCGGCTGACTTCTTTTGCGCCTTCTTTGGCGATTTTCTTTGTCGTTTCTGCAAGGTTTTTCAAAACATCTGCGCCGTATTCTTGAAGTGCTTTATTGATAGCCGCCTCAAACTTATCGGCTGTGACTGTTTTACCCATTCGTGCCGCCCTTTCTCTCGGCATAAAGCTCGATATAGTCACTGCCGCTCGTCTGATATGAGCGGTAGATTGAATACCGTTTGCTTTTATATGACACTACGACCTCGCCCGAGTAGTCGCCCGCAAAAACGATGAACTTGAACTCTGGATTGAGGCCGTTTCGCCCGCCGTCGAAAAATTCGGCTCGCGTGATACTTTCGACCTTTGCGAAAACGTCTCTTTCCTTTTCTGTTGCCGTGTCTATGCCGTAGTCGTCCTTGGTGAACGTGCGCGAAATTAGGGTGATAACATCGTCCATGTCATCACCCCATCTTCTGACTGAATACTCGGTTGTTCAGAGCATATCGGAGCATGCGAGGCATACCCTCGCCGCTGTCGCGCCGTCTCCACGTCCACGCCGCATACATGACAGTTAAGCTGTCGTCGTCGATGCTGTCTCCGAGAACAACGCCCTCGCGAGTGATTTCTCTCTGCGCGTTTCCGATATAGCCAACGAGCCTTTCGTTGTAAGCGTCGGTCATGATGCCGAGGTCGCATTTCAGCAGAGGCAAAAGGTCTGCGGCGTTTTTCATGGATGATCCCCCTTTTATGTTCGGGGCGGGATTACTCCCGCCCCTTGTAAGATTCTTCCGTGAATTCCGCATATCCTATATGTCCGACCTTAATAGAGCTGTCGCAGTACATCTGAACGCCGAGCTCTGCGGCTCTCATGCAGAAACTAAAGTCTTCTCCGAAGCCGATGCGAGGCGAAAACGGCAAGCCGTATTTCTCGCGGACGCGTCGCAAAAGGTCTACGCTTGTCATTGTCGCGGCGAAGCCCGATCCCGCGATATGGAATAAGCTGTCGCGGGGATAGTCTTCGTATTCATCTGCGTGAGGGACGGACTTCCCGTCCTCTTTTGTAACGTAGATGGCCTTGTAAATGCAGGGGTGCAAAGGGGTTGCCCGTTTGAAGAATATGCCGCAAACGAAGTCGATCCCTGCGTCCATGTCTGCCGACAGTCTTGTCAACAGGTCAGCGTCAAATCTCATGTCGCTGTCAAGCCAAAGAACTCGGTCATAGTCCTCGTCGATAGCTTTTATCGCGAGTTGATTTCTCGCGTCGTAAACAAGAGAGTTTTTGATGAACGCAACGTCTGCCCCCGCTTTATCAAGGCCGAGCAGAGAGACTACGAATGAAGTGCACATTGAGTCCATGCACGGGACAGCTATTAAGGTCTTCATAGTCTATTTAGGAAACGGTCACGGTGCAGGACGCGGTCTTGCCGTTGCAAGTCGCGGTGATAACCGCAGAGCCGCTCGCCACGCCAGTCACGAGGCCAGTCGCGGAGTTAACGGTCGCCTTGGAAGCGGAACTGGTCGTCCACTCCACAGCACCCTCGCCAGGCGCGGTGTAGGCCTTGAGCTGAACGGTGTGGTTTGCACCCGCCGCCGCCGTGACTGCCGCAGTCGCGGTGTTCAGCCAAATGCTCTCGACGGAGTTGGCCTCGTCGGGGGCAAAGGTCATAGCGGCGGTCGGGGTCGTGCCGCCGATGCCGATAGCGACGAACGCTTCGGCGATGACGGGGAGGCCGTCGTACCGAGCCGTGCCTTTCATCACAGTCTGATCCTGCAGGAAACGGACGTGTTCGGACTGGGCAAACTTTTCGCCGCTACGCTCCGCGAGCAGATAGAGCTCGAAGTAGCCGCCGATGATGACGTTGTCGGGGATGAAGTCGAGGACTTCCACCACTCCGCCGACGACGGGCATAGTGTCCTCAACGCCGCTGACGATAGCGCCCGCCGCATTGATGGACATAGCCTCTGCCTTGAGGGTCGTGTAGGTCGTCTCGTTCATTACCCACACTTTGCCGCCGCGAGCATACTTGCCTTTGGCCTTGCCCGAAGCAAGCAGAATCTGCTTGAACAGGTCAACGCCCGTGTAGGTGTTCGCGATGGTGACGATGTTGGTCGAGTGCAGGTCTGCCCAAGCGCGGGCGGTAGCAGGATAACCTGCGGGCTTGCTCTCCTGCACGAGGCGGGAGACGATGCCCTGCGGCATATTGACGTTGTCGCCGTTACGCCCGTAGAGGATGGCCTTATCGAGCGCGAGGCCGATGGCCTGTCCGATGCAGGACAGAAGCTCTGCGGCGAGGTCGATGTCGCTGTCTTCGAGGGTCGCGTTGCAGATGGCGAAGTAGCCAGCCACTTTGAAGCAATCGACGACAGCGTCGTTGAAGCCGATGTCGAGCTCGTTGAGGTTGGCACAGCACTCCGTCCAAATGGCTTCGGGGATAGTGCCCATGATGGGCATTTTGCCCTCGCCACGGATAGGACGGACGTAGACGTGCTTGTAGAGCTTGGAGTAGTTCATCATGTTCTCGCGCAGGAGCGGGAGCATGACGGTCGGGATGGTGAGGCCGACGTTCTGAATGGAGCGTTTCTGCTTGATGGCAGAACGGACTTCGGTGAGGTAGGACTTAACGTCCTCGCGCTCGACGAACTGGGTGCGCTCGGCGGTGCTCATCCTGCCGAAGAACTTGTCGCGGGTGTTGATGTTCATGGTCTTTTCGTCCTTTCTTTCAGCGGGCGGCTCGTCGTGAACTTCGGCGGGCGGCTCAGTATTCTGTGCGGCTTCCTCTGCCGCAAGTTCGTTTTCGAGGTCGCCAATCATTCTTTCGAGGCTTTCCTTCTCCTCGGCATGTTCGGCTTTCTCTTTCTCAAAGTCGCTGACCATGCCTTCCAGAGCATCACGCTCCTCGATAGTGGTCTCTTCATTGACTTCCTCAATGGACTGCTCGAGTTCTGCTTCACGCTTCTCAAGCTCTTTGTCCTTTTCGGCAAGGGCGTTCAGAGCCGAACGCTTCTCGTCAAGTTTCTTTTTCAGAAGCAGGGCTTTCAGAGCCATTTTTCAATCTTCCTTTCGTCTTTTCTTTCCAAGCGACCAGCTCACGCTTCTGCAGGGCTTCACGCTCGGCAGAACGAGCTGCAATATTCGTCTCTTGGTATGCGGGGAATGTACAAGCACTCACTTCAAAGAGGTTTACGTCCTTAATAGTCCAATGAACAGAGCCGTCCTCGCGGAAATCGGTTTCCTCGTTGACGATTTCAAATCCAAAGGAGCACTGGTCAACGTCACCTCGCTTGACACGCTCGTATAGGTTCATTGCGTCTCTATCGTTCGGATTGATAGAGATTTTTCCCCATAGACCGTGTTCATCTTCACGAAGTTCAAGGGTGTGCGCTTTCGTGCGTCCAAGAACAAGCGTAGTGTCGTGATTGGTCAAGGCGCGAATATCTCCCGAAAGAGAGTTGGAAAAAGCACCCTGCGCGACGCTTTCCGTCATGTTGGGTGCGATTTCGTAAATGGAATTAAATACGGCGAAATATCCCTCAATCGTAAGGTCGCCGTTGTCATCGCGCGTAGTGAACTCGGTCTTTGCCGCTCTAACCTCGCGCCAGTTTGAATTAGGCATTTTCATTCTCCTTTCGCAAAGGGCAATTTCTGGCGTTTTCTGTCAATACCCACCAGCCTTTGCATCTTTTGAAATACTGGCTACCGCACAAGCCGTTGAGCTTGCGGCAGTACACTTTCATTCCGTCTGCGTGATAGGCGTTCGGGCAGTCAAGATTGATTTTCATTTCAGCTTGCTCTGCTCCCCGCTCATGTCATACGGAATGTAGTTCTCCAATATCTTGTATTCTTTAAGGCCAGCAGGCGACATGTGCATACGGTCTCTCCACTCGTCACCGTTGACAAATCCTCTGTCTGCGCCAGCCAGCAGGACGGAGCTCATACCCGTAAGGTCGTAATCCATCAATGACCAGTAGTTGAGGAACAGATACCACTTTGGCGACATAATGAGGCAGCGCGTCATTTCTTGCTGTATGTTCTGAACGATTGCCCGAACTTTGGTCTGAATGAAGCTATTCCATTCGTCGCGGTTGAATGTCCCTACACCAAGAAGAAACGGCGGCACTCCTATCACGGAAGCCACCGTCTTTTTGTCGAGTTCAACTGTGTCTTTGATAGCGAGGTCTGCCAGCGTAAGAGGTCTGACCTGTTCAACAGAAAACTGCTCGGCTGGGATAAGCCACGGCTCGCCTGTTCTTGACGGCTTTACATAGCTGTCAAGAAGTTTCTGCCGTCCCTCTGGGCTGGAAAATTCGTCGGTCAATGCGTCAACCTTTACGATGATGCTTGGCTTCCACTCAGAGGACATAAAGGCGTTTTCCGTTTTCTGCGCCTGTTTCAGATTGTTCGCAATATCTCGAAGCGTTACCGTTACGCCTTGGCCTTTCCAAAGGTACACGGGGTCTGGATTGTAAACAAAGTGCATGAGATTGTCGGGGTCTCTCGCCTGCCCGTCAATCAACACGCGATAGTCTCGATACGAGTTGCCAACTGGCGCGAATGATACACGCCCAGCCGAGATAGGCTCCAAGCTTTTCAACTGCCCCTCGTATGTATGCGGCACACAGATTGCGTTGCCGCTTCCATACAGAAGCATGTTCATTACGTTAACTGTCATCCAGTGGCTTCTTGTCATGTTGCCGTTGGGGGTAATATCTATCAGCCTTGACAGCTCATTGATAATTCGTTCATCGCCCCGCTCGGTATTTGCCATGAGATAGATGGTCATACTGCCGATAAGTTCGGCAATTCGCAGACACGCTGTTTGAATTTCGGGGTTGTCTGCCAATCTTGTATAGCCGCTAACGCAAATGTCATCATTTTCGAGCCAAAGCCCAATGCTGTGCGTTCTGTCTCGCGCGTTTGCGATAGTCTTTTTCCTTTTCTTGCTCATTGTGCTTCTCCCCACCACCGTTTTGCTTTATTGCTCTTGTTAGATGCTTCGAGCATACGAATACAAGAAAAAACAGAAGCATCGAACAGGTCTATTCGATGCTCTGGCTGAACTTTATCATACTGTATCATGTCATCTGTCTTTTCGATTGCTCGCACATTCGCTACACAGTATTCGTATGCATCGGAATGTAAGTAATAGAGTTTGCCGTCCTTTGCGGCCTTCTCTATATGTCGAAAGCCTTTCGACTTCAAGATATACAACTGCGGTTGATGTATAACTTTGAAGCCCGCCGCTTTCATCAAAGGTATGTATTCCTCGCCAGCGAACTTTTCATCATGCCCGACTTCTTTGATTTTGAAGCCCAGCTTTCGCATATCGATAAACCAGTTCACTATATCGGCATAGTTCACGGTGGGGCTGTTGCACAGTGTCAGCCAGCCGTCCTCTTTCCAGCCGAACAGGGGAATATTATCTTCATCGGCCTTCTTCGCCGCTTGTGTGATTGGGAAGAAAGCATGCGTGATACATATATCCACGCCGTTGTAACTTCCATACAGCGATGCCGCCGTAAGGTCGTGAACTCTTGATAAATCCGCGCCGCCGTACCAGTCGATTGGAAGCTTCACAAGCTCGTCCATCGTCCAGCTATACATAGCATCTGACCTCTTGAACTGTTCGAGGTCGAAGTAGGCTTTCATCGCCGTGGTATAGATGTTCAACTCACGTGACAGAAAGTCTTTCCTCTGCTGGGGGTCGTTCTGCGCTTGCAGAGATCCATTGAGCATGTCTGCTGGCCTCTTTGTTACCCCATAATTGGGATTGGCTTTCTGGTGCTGTATTGGATTTGTATAATCTACGTTGCCTTTTTCGTCTTGGTCTGCTCTTGCGACATAAGAAAAGAGCGCATCATCATTCACAAGCCCTGTCGCTACCTTGCAGGCGTATTCCTGTCTGCCGTAGCCGAATGAGTTGATATTATCGCCAGCAGTTGTAATACCAATCATCAACTTGTTCGTGTATGCGCTCTGCGCTTCTTTGAAGCGGTTATATTGCGAAGGCTTTCTGTACGCTGCAACCTCGTCTGCGATGGCAAAGTTGCAGTTGAAGCTGTCCTGACTGTCTGGATTGGACGGCATGGCAACTATTTCAATACTGCCATCTGGTGTACCGTCTGCCTTCTTGAATGTGTACCTTATGCTATGGTCGAATGAGTTGTCGTGTATCTCAAACTGTTCGTCTATCTTCTGATAGCGGAGCGAAAAGGTCAAAAAGTGAAACGCTTGTAAGGTCTGCTTCAAAGCCGCCGCCACGATGTAACATACCGAGCCTGAGTGCCGTTGCATGATTGCCACAGCCCACGCAAGGCCCGCTATCATGCTCGTCTTGCCGTTCTTTCGGGCGACCTCGATAAACGCTTCCTTGTATCTCCTGTTATTCGTCCCTTTGTAGTAGAAGCCTAAAAGATTGTAAACGATAAACACTTGCCACGGCTGTAAAATAAACGGTTTTCCCAACAGAGGATTGCCGTCTATATCTTCGCCTTGTGCGTGTACAAGCGTGGTCTGCATGATGTTGATAGCAAGGTCAGGGTCGTGCGTTCGGAGTTCTAAATCCTCTCGCTCCAAGTCCTTTTTGAAACGCTCGCAAGCCGCTATGACTTCATTACCAGCAACGATGTTACCCGATATGACGTCATCTGCGTATTTAATGGCGACTTCCTTAAACTGCTTCATTTACACCAGTTTGGAGAGAAGTTTTTCCAAACTGCCGTCCCCTTTACTCTTTACAACATCTGCATTCAGTTTTTTCAAGCCCGATGGCGTTAAGCCGAGGTCACGCCAGTACGCAAGTGCGTCACGATTGAGGTCATTCGCCAGACGCAACGCAGGATTTTGTACGTTGTTCTTTGCGCCGCCCTTATTCGTGTGCGTGATGATGACATTACCGCCGCTGGCCTCGAAAACTCGGTAGGCTTCGTCTCTTTTTTCAAGGATTATCGCAAGGGTCTCGATAACAGGGTCAAAATACGGTTGATATGTTCCGGCCTCTTCGCAAGCCGCTTTGATTTTGGTCTCCCAATCTGTTCTAATCAAGTGGCTCACTCCTTTATAATGTCTATTGGTTTGCTGTGGGTATTATCTGGTATTGCAATACAAGATTTTACCCTTTTTCGGAAAATTGCTCCGTATATATAAATGCTTGACTCGC
>Ga0326513_10000785_pt1 | contig 26853 bp, 44 predicted proteins | sample 2_2465_0518_D_FD_203654 | JGI IMG/M metagenome (GOLD analysis project Ga0326513, IMG submission 203654) | Bovine rumen microbial communities from UC Davis, California, United States - 2_2465_0518 | ecosystem: Host-associated > Mammals > Digestive system > Stomach > Rumen | place: USA... | reverse complement strand
TTGCCCTAAAACGCATTCTGCAAAAATAAGGGTAAGGGGGTGTCTTTCCGGCCGTTCTCTCCGTTTTTCCAAAAATTATTTTTTTATTTTTACTTTTCCGTCCTCGACTATGTACCGTCTCGCTCTTTTTCGCCCGTACAGTTCCGGGTGTTCGTCTGCATGACACTTCATGCACACAAGTCGTAGGTTCTTTGGGTTAAGTGTTACCTCTGGGTTGGTGACATTTTCCATTGTCACATGTTCGATGTGGTGAACGATCTCACCGGGTGTGTATATTCCTTTGGCGAGACAATCCTCACACAATCCCCCGACGCTCTGTCGGTAGTTTGCTCTGCACCGTTTCCATGCTTTACTGTTGTAGAAGGTTGTTATCTGCGGTTCTCTTTGCAAGGTCAATCACCTTCCGCTGATCCAGTAGTACCTTTCCCCGGAAGATTATTTCCGGGTCCATCTGGTAGAGTTCACGGATGAACCGATCTACATTGAAAGGCTCTGCTGGCTTTTCTTCTTTTGCTTTGACTAGGTGCTCTACTTTCATACGCATAGTAAAAGGACCGCCTTTCGACGATCCTTTTCCGGGGTACCGCTTATGAGGTACGGTCTAGTCAGTGCTGCCTTGCCCGACTTCGACCAATATCATTATATACGGTTATATACTCTAATTCACTACAATATCTAGTTTAATTCCTTCAGAGCTTCCCGATGTAAGATGTAGACCATCTGTACCGAGTAGTTGTTTACTTCAGCGGTTCGCTCCCATGTGTAGCCGTGAATATAGTAGTCTGTCATGATAGATACCAGCTCCGGCTTGCTCAATGTTGATAACTCCGTTTCCGCTTTCCACCGTAGCGAGAGAAGTTCCCCGATGTCTTTGTCAATGCTCTCCCCCAGGTCCGCCACTTCAGCCATGACCGCAGCCATCTTGTCACCCCGAGCACTTTCCTGTACCCATGTGGTCTTGATCGGGATCGCTGACCCTGTAACGCGGTAGTACAGTTCTTCCCGCTGCCGTCTTTTGCTTTCGATGGATATGGTCAAGTCTCGTATGCTTCTCCGTATCTTTTGCAGTTCCTCTTTCGTCATTTGCTCCCCCTATACTCTTTGCAACCGCCCGGAGCCATCACATATACCGAAGTGTTCTTTGTGATGTAAAGTCTATGCTTATGACAGTACCAGAGGTTGCTTGCTTTCTTGTTTGCGTGTTCGCAGTTTACGCATTTTCTATCATCCATACTTGCTTTCCCTCTCGAATAGCTTCTTCAATGCTCCGCACTCTCCCCGATCTATGAGAGCGATGCACGGCTCCTTTTTTGTTTTGCACATATCCGACCGTCCTGTTGTATCTTCTTTGCGATCCCGATACGGGCAAGTCCAGATAGTGCGGTCAATGTCTATGTCTCTCATTCTTTCTCACTTTCTGCCTTGTCGTTCTCTTCCCTCTCTTCCCAGCACTCACATACATAGCTCTCGGGGTTTGTTATCTGATCCCCGTATACTGTTCCAGGTCTATGGCATATCATGTATCGCGGTTCGCAAGTGGTGGCATCTACGGTCATGCGGTAGTGGTTGCAGTTGTTACAACATTCCCGCTCTTCGTAGTGACAACCGCCATGACCGCCGTTGTAATCGCAGCTCTGTCTTGTCTTTTCCCCGTGTAACCACACCTTGTATTTGCATGTGTTACACTTCTCGGTTATCACTTTTTCCTCTGTGTCGTTTATTTTGTGCCACCGTTTCCAGCTTACTTTTACTCCGCACTTGGGGCACCGCTCCGCATCTGTCTCGCTATCCATAAAGCCGTAGTCACATTTGGGACAGTAGGCGTCATCACATAACCCCTTGATCTCACACTCGTATACCTTCGTCGGGTCGGGTATGAAGTCGAATATTGTCATCTGTCCGTCCATCGGATCACCCCTCGTACCGTTTCGGTATCGGTCTCCATGCGTTCACAAACAGATTGAAACTCGAGCACGGCTTGTCATCATCACCGACATAAAATGCACCGTTGCCGTCTTTGTCCTCTTCATACCGCCCAACTTCGGCAAGTGTGAAGTTTTCGAACGATAACAGGATATAATCTGACAACCCTTCGGAGTTCACTTCCGGGAGTTCCTCGTCTATCGGGTGCCAGCGGTTGTTGTATGCGAAGTTCTGTGCTTCACGCTCCGTATCAAATATCACGATGTTCTGTACCTGTGTCATAAGCGTTACCCCCTTTCGTCAGTTAAACAGTAGCTCGCTCTCGATCTCGTCCGGCACATCGACGAAGTCGTCCGCGGGCTTGTCCTGTTTTTTGCTCTCACCGAACTCTATCTCGTCTATGATGACATCGGTGGTGTATACCTTCTTTCCGTCCTTCTCATAGCTCCCGGTATTAATGTGACCGCAGATATCAGCCTTCATGCCCTTGGTGAAATACTTATCAATAAACTCCGCGGTCTTACCGAAAGCCACGCATGATATGAAGTCGGCTCCCTTATCTTTGCCCCTACGATCTACGGCAAGGGTGAACCTGGCTACCTTCGTTGTTGCGGTGTCGTTTACTGTGGGGTCTTTAGTAAGTCGCCCCGTTATCTGACAATGGTTCATGTGTTATCTCCTCTCAAAAAGTTAATCATGTTTTCGATTTCAGCATCGGGTGTCTCCCCTTTGCCGTGATCCTGTTTGTCCTCGATCATGAGGTCAATGTCTGGTATGTGTTCCAACTGTGGGCGAAGGTCTTGAGGTATTCTATTGACCACTCTTTCGTTTTCAACCTCTGCCCGGTAACATCTCATGAAGTTACTCTGCTCGACCGTCTGGAATGTAGCCGCGTCCATGTTCGCCCACTCTCTTAACCGTGCCGGATCACGAACCACCCGTCGAACGATCTGCGGGAGCTTGTCGAACTCACCGACCGAGTTATAGTTACTGTTGCGGACCGCTTTGACTACCAGAGACCATGCTGACATCTCGTTCGGGATCGCATCAGGTGTCATGCGGTAGATACAATCCTTTATTTGACCGGGTGACGGTGGAAAGCCTTTCGTATCGGTGGCGAGGTATGTCTTCAGACCATTGAAGGCCTGTTCTGCCGGAGTGTCAGCGAAAACCATGCACCATGCGTCGATATATCCTTTCGTTTCCTGTTCCCCGAACTTCTGGTAGACCATCGGGTAGGCGGCCTTTACTGCGTAAAATAGTTTAAGAACTTCTTTTTCTGTCAATCTTCTTCACCTATCCTTTCAAGTAGGTACGCATCAAGGTCGAACTTTTCCTTCGGTGATGCCCTCTCTTTTTCTTTGACCGCATCAATAACCCATCTTTTGATCGCAAGGTAGTTTGACTTTGACTTATAGCCTTTGTCCTCTATGTAGCCGTCCAGATACTCAATAGCTTTCTCGGTCAACTCTCGACCGTATTCTTCTATCAGCTTCTCCCGTTCCTTTACGGTGAGTGATACATTACCAAGTTCTCCGTACTTCTCTTTAAACTCTTTTGTCTTTTTATCTTTTACTGTATCTGTATCTGGATATGTTTCTGTATATGTATATGTATATGTATATGGAGCTCCCGCTTCCATCTGCTCCCCTTTCGGTTCCCTTTTGGGTTCCTTTTGGGTTCCTTTTGGGTTAGCAGACTTTGCCTTTTGGGATTTATCAGCGCCCTCAAGGTTCTTCTTCAGCCTTTCAACTTTAGCTTGATAGGCTTCTGCGTCCTCGATCATCTTCTCTTTGAAGATTTCAAAAAGGGCAGCAACCCCGATATCATCCGGCTCGGTGTCCTCTCCGTTTTGCATAGAGCATATTGCCTTGATAAGCTGGCCAGCCTGGGCATCCGTCAATTTAAGGATGCCCTTGCTCCATGCCTTGTACATTACATATGTATCTTTTTTGGTGATACTCTCGTTCATGCTATCCCCTTCAGAATGTACTGTGCTCATGTCCTGACCGTGCCGTCCTCTTCAACCTCTCGGTGCATGAGAGTGTCAATCTGATGGCCCCTTGCTCTCAAGTCTGCGATCCTTGCTGAAAGGCGGTAGATACCCAACACCGTCGGACCCTGGTATGTGGTGATACCCCTTTTGTGGGTCATGAGGTACTTGAGGAGCCTGTCGTTCTGTGTCTTTGTAGTCTTATTTTTAAGTGTTCCCATTGTTAAATCTCCTTTCCGTTTATCCATTCGTTGTAGAGTTGTACCCAATGTTCAAAATTCATAGTTACAAGTACGGGCTTGTTGTTTGCCTTGTGGATCACGACGGGAAGGTTTCCCTCACCCTCTGCCAGAGCATCGCGTTCAGATTGTGCATACCACTCGTACAAGCACATTCTTTCTTGATGTTTGGCTTCGATGTGAATACCCGGAGCACCTTCTACATCTCCAACTTCGCCCGTTTTCCCTTTGTACTGTGCCGTTCTGTGTGTGTCGTAGCCCCATTCTCTGAAGAGTGATGCTACGAACCTCTCGAACCGCTTGCCCTTTTCTCTACTCATTTTGGCCATTTTGTGTAAGTTACCTTTCTCTCATTCCATCCCGGGTACTGGCTTACCAGATATGCCCGGAGCTCTTTCCGTCCGATCTCACCGTTATCAAGGTTGTAGTGACACTCATGACAGAGGGTGAGGATATTCTCCTCAATACCCAGCCCGAGCCGTGCCCTTGATATGAAGTGACAACATGAGCACTCGACGGGCACCCACCGACCGCATAGTAGGCAGCGGCCGTGATCCCGTTCATGCACCGCTTCTTTAACCTTGCGAGGTATCTGACTTGCCTTTGTTCTCTCGTGCATACTCGTAAGCCCTTATTCTTTCCAGCTCATCGGGTGTCATAGTCTCAATACCGAGGGCTTGTGCGTCCTGGATCAGCAAGTCCAACAAGTGCGACATTTCCGTCGTAGTGAAGTCTGATGATCCCCGGAGCATGACATATATTCTTTTGTCACCCTCTCGACGGTTAGTCGGTGCAAGGTGGTACTCGGTCTGCTCCATGACTTGAGCTTCGGCTTCGTCGGTGTCAGGTATCGAGACTAAAACCAGTTGATCGTCGAACCATTTGGCATACCTCGCAGCCCTTAACTCCGTATTGTGGATATATGCGACGCTCCGCTTTTGTTTTCTCGCTACTTCGGTTATCAGTTTCCAGTAGTAGGAGTTCTGCGAGAGTGACCGCTTCTCTTTGGCTTCTTTGACTTCCCACTTTGCATCGGGGTTCTTTGCGTAGCCATCTGCGAGGTACTTGACCGCTTGTAGATAGGTGCCGATCATGCCTTATCCTCTAACCCGTTAAGATAGCGAAGCATCTTACCAGCTTCTTCGCCCGTGACGGTGTCCTTTGTCTTGCCGATCTGTTTCAGCCAGCCGGAGAAGCTCTTTCCCTTTTTCTTGCACACGGCTTCGATAGTGGTCATTTCCGCTTCGGTTGCGTATGTCTCTTCGGTCTTTTCTTCTCTCTCCCAGACGAAACTTGCGAAGGTGGTCATGTTCGTCACTACCAGACGGGTTATCTTGTTGTCCTCGTACTGGATCTCATCCACCCGAAAGCGGTCATAGCACTTGCCATCTTTGACCTTGCACTCGCTGGTCTTGAAGTCGATTTTCGGTGCCGTGTAGAGCTCCCGACCTATGCCCCAATTAAAGCAAGCTCTTTTGAAACTGTCTGACGCTTCACCCTTGGTGGCTTCGGTGTAGCTCTCCGTACCGACATCTTGTTTCCACACCCAGCCGTTCTCGGTGAGTATGCCGACATTACAAAACAGGTTGCCGTTGATAACTTCGTGGTTCCTTTGCCAGTTCTCCGGGCCTACTGTCTCATCGAGTATTCGCATGTCGCATCGTGCGTCCTTATACAGTAGGATCGAGACGGAGTAGTTGGTGATCCTGGCTATTCGTGCTTCGATCTCATCGGCTCTCAATAATCTAAACTCCATCTATCTTCCTCTCTGGTACAGATGTACCCGTTTACTTCATCCCTTGCCCGATCTGCCGTAGCCTTATCGTCATAGGCTCCGTAGAACCAGAGCTCCCGCTCACATTCGCGAAGTACCATGTACTTATACTCCTCTGCGTAGTCGGGTATGTTTTTCGCGTTTAGTATGATGTCCATTAGTTATTCTCCATATACAGGTCTACAAAGTGCCGATACTCGTCATTGAAGCAATCCGGGCATATAGGACCGTCGCCTATGTCGTAGTAGTATTCGTCCATGATGGGCTTGTTGCACATCGGACAGACAGGTAGACGGGCTTCGTATGCCGCTTGTTCCGCTTCGTGAGCATCGTACAAGTCGTTGTAGTCTCTTAACTCGCTCATTCTTTGCCCCTTCTCAAGATGACATCGTCATCAGTTTTTGCGAGTTCTTTCTGAAGTGCCTTGAGTTCGTCGGCTTTTGCCTTGCTGGTTGGATCGCTCTCTGAATAGGAGCTCATTCTTGACATGAGTATGTCGTTGATTGCGTCCTCTGATATGTATCTTTTCATGATTTGCCTTTCCGTGATATAATCACTTTGCGTGTTTATTTGTTACTTTTTGGGTCGTGTTCTTGCCGGAGCACGGCTCAAATTCTTTTTGATGTGTGCAGTAGTTCGAGTGCCTGGGATATCTTCAGTATCTCCGAAGCATACCCGCTGACCTTGCCGTTGTTATAGTTGCTCTCCGCTTTCGGGTTTCCGTTATACCGATCCAGAGCGTAGGCCATGTCATCGTTGGCTTCTAGGAGTTCTGCGAGTAGGTCCGCAGCTACTAACACATTTCCGTTGATGTCGTAGATATCAGTAACCCCTAACCGCTTCATTCGCTCACAATGCGTATAAGGATTGACTTGGCATAAGCCCATACATTTCTTATTACTGCTGATAGCCTTTTTCTCATATCTGCTTTCTCTCCATGCGAGGGCTTCAAGCACTTCGGGGCTTATGTGGTATTTCTTTCCCGCTGCCTTGCAAGCCTTTTCTACTTCCTCGGGTACCTCGACCCCTTTGTCAGCCAGATAGATCACCGCTTGACCTACCGCCTGTTCGCTGGGTGCCGCCCATGCGTTCAGCTGAATACCGCCCGCTACGGCTCCGATCAGCATACCCGCGAGGAATAGTAGCCATTGTCTCATGCGTTCCCCCTTTCTTTGATGATTTGTAAAAGTTCTTCGTCCGTGAAGTATGCGACCCTCTGAAGTAGCCAGAGTTCATGAAGTTTTAATGAGCCGGGGTTCTTCATCCTTACGCGGTTCAAGGTCTCATACTTGATACCCGTCTCGTTTGCTATGTTTCGGTCTCCCCGTATGCCCTGTCGCTTGAATGCTTCGCGGATGATCTCCGGGGCGGTCATGTCTCCCCCGGTTCTGCCTTGAAGATGATTTCGTCGAGAGGTACACCCAGCACTTCCGATATCTTCTTCGCGTGGTCGATACTGATCTTCCCCGGGTCCTTTTCCCAGTTCAGATAAGTATTGATGTGGACACCCAACTTCTCCGACATTGTTCTCTGTGTGATCTCTTTGGAAAGTCTCCACTGTCGCATCGTTAGCAATTTTTCTCACCCCCTTTCTTCACTCTACATTTTGTTTACTTCATGTATAATAATCTATATTTTGTGTATCGTCAAGAGTTAATTCTACAATTTGTATAAAAACAACAATATTGATATAATGACCATGAAAGGGGGTGCCAAATGAACATAGGAAAGAACATAGCAGCCTTCCGACGACTGAACGGATTAAAACAGGTAGACCTTGCAATTAAGCTCGAAGTCACCGATAAAGCCGTTTCGTCTTGGGAAAGAGGGAGAACGGAGCCGAACATCGGCATGATAGAAAAGATGTGCGAAATATTCCATTGTAAGAAGTCGGACATTATTGACGGACCCTCTACAACTGAAGGACACATGCTAATCAATGCTGAAGAAGTGCGAGTGTTATCTTCATACCGTAGAGCCGACGAAGGTACGAAAACTGCAGTATGTAAACTATTGGATATCGAAAGGGGTGCATTATGAACGCTAAAAAACTACCATCAGGATCATGGCGGGTGCAAGTCTACTCTCACACCGAAAACGGTAAGAGGGTGTACGAAAGCATCACGGCACCGACCAGGTACGAAGCTGAACTAAAGGCAGCGGAGTTTAAGACAAAGAAAAAGAGAAAACTCCGGCACGATCTGACCGTCTCTGAAGCGGTCGAGGGGTATATCAAGGCGAAAGAGGGTGTACTGTCACCGTCTACGATAGCCGTATACAAGAAAATACCCGGGAGATATTACGGAGTGATAGGGAAGAAAAAGATAAAATCACTCACTTCAGAGGATATGCAACTATTCATATCAGACCTATCGACGAAGGTGGGTCCGAAAACTGTCCGAAACGCATGGGGGCTTCTCGCGTCCTCTATAGCCTTATACGACCCCGATTGTCATTTCAGGGTAACATTGCCCGCTAAAAAGGTTAACCGCTCTGTATGCCCGTCAGACGAAGCCGTGAGGGCACTTCTCGACAATGCACGGGAGCCGTTACGCACCGCCATACTTCTCGGTATGCGATCCATGAGACGGGGTGAGATATGTGCTCTCAAGTATGAGGACATCAAAGACGGGGTGGCTCATATCCACGCGGACATTGTGGCGGGTCCAGATGGATGGGTCTATAAGGAGCTACCAAAAACTTCGGAGAGTGACCGATATATCAGAGTGCCCGATCTGGGAGAGGGTGAGGGGTATGTCGTGCCGTGGGTTCCGAACTCGATCACGAAAGAGTTTATAAAACTGCGGGATAGTTTGGGCTTGACGATCCGTTTCCACGACCTTCGCCATTATTTCGCATCGACCGCAGCGGTATTAAATATCCCTGACATATACACCGCTGGTATGGGTGGATGGTCGAAGTCATCCGGGATCATGAAAGAGGTTTATCAAAACAAGGTGGTCAGCCTTGCGGATCACTACAACGATATTATTGAGGAACATCTTGAGAAAGTATCACACGAAATGCAACACGGTTCTTGAGAAATGCAATAAACACGGGGCTCAATCCTATGGACCATAGGGGGATCGAACTTGTAGGTAAAATCCCCGCGAAGCCTTGAAAATTGGGGTTTTTTTACTAATTTCAGACTAATTTTAGTATAAAAATACAAACTTCGCAACCCGCGTAAATACTGACTTTGTATTTTTACACCAACAAAATATCACACGAAATGCAACACGACATTTTCTTTAAAATCAAAAAAGGGGCTCCGAAGAGCCCCGGAAAGGAGATGAACGGATAAGTCCGATACTGCCTTTAAGAAAGTAAAGATAATCTTTACTGTAACGACTTGATCGTCTGCGGTCCGGCTATGCCGTCCACGGTCAAGCCGTTCTTTTTTTGCCAATCCATGACCGCACCGATGGTCAGATTACCAGCGATACCGTCTACGATCAGAGAGTAACCGCCCTTGGTGTTCAGCTGGTACTGAAGCCAGCGGACCGCATCACCCTTTGAATTGAGCTTGATGTTCGTGGTCGGTACGGGGTATAGGTTGCCCTGTGGCACCTTTCCCGTGACTTCCTCATCCCATCGCCATAACTGGTACTTCTCGATAGTTTTCATGAGGGTGTTAGCGTATGTAGGCGAAGTTGCATACCCGTCTTTCTGTACCAACTGACAAGCTACTTTGTAGTTGGTAAGCCCTCGAAGGTTGGCATACCTTGACGAACGGTTAAACAACCCCGAGTGATCCGCTATGCTTTCAGCCCATGACGGGTACTTTCTGAAGTCGGCATTGACCTTTATCGGGGTACCGTTGACATACTCCGTGGTAAGCATGTTGACGCTCTGGCCGTTGTACTTGCCCTTGATCCCGAAGAGGTTGTTACCCTTCGTCGCGAGACCGCTATTGCCCTTGTTGCTTTCAATGAAAGCCTGGGCGGCGGTAAGTGACGCAAGTATACCGCTCTGTTTCATATCCTCTATGACGAACGGCTTGATAGTTGCTAAAAAGCCATAATCTGTATATGCCACGGTGTCACCTCATCTGCTCAAGTAGCTGCTTAACCTTATCGTATGACACGGTAGCAGACAGAAACGACAAAAAGATAAGTACCACCATCACGATCACCGTCTGGATCGTCCACGGTATGCCGTTATAGAGGACATATCCCACGGAGCCGACGAAGGTGATGACCGCTGCTACGATTACTGCGAGTAGGTTGCTCGAATACTCCTTGTGCTTTTCGTCGAGTATTTTCTTTATTCCCTCTACGGTGAGGGTGGTCAATACTGATATAATGGCAAGTGCTGATAATAAGAACTGACTATTCATGTTTTCCCCCTTATATATGAAAAGCCCACGACCCATGTAGGGGCACCGTGCACGGATCGCAGACTAATCACCTTGCTTGATGTTGAATATCTTTATGAGTGCACATGAGACCACTTCTCCACCAAAAAAGGCATATACACAAGTGGTCAAGGTGTCATGTGATACCCCGGTCTTACTTGAGACGATAAACTCCGCAAGGGAGTAGAGCACCGTCACGGTTATTGAGAAAACGACATACTTCGTGAGCTTCTTCATAAATCCACCGCCCTGTTCATAAGGAACTCGTCAAGCTCTTTCTTTGCCTGGGTGACCGCTCCGTTACACCCCTGTTGTTTTAAGCCATCAAGGGCGGCTAACTGTCCACGGGTGAGGATCATGAGCACGGCTGCGATTTCCTGTAGCTTCGCTTCGGTGTCGGAATGATTGGTCTCTATTTTCTGCTCGATCTCGACAAGTTTGGTATCGTACTTTGTGTAAATCTTGTCTCTCTCTTCTTGAATATTCTTTGTGAGATTGCTTTCCATCTCATCCCATCTCTTCTCACGATCATGACGGGATGAGATATTCTTCCCGATTTCCATAATGATTTTGATAAACCCCCAGACCGCCATTATCATGACGGCTACATGTTCAACTTCGTGAAGTAATGTCGTTGCGTCCATCTGTTAGCCCTCTGTCGTGGTTGCCGTTTCCGACCTCTCCCAGTATTCCCTGACTTCGGTTCCCCCGTGCTCATTGAGTACCACATTCAGCACGGCATTGAGGGCGGTTGACTGCATACCACTTGCCATCTTCTGATGGAATACGGCGACAGCCTTGTCACGGGCTACTTTCGGATTATCATCCTCATAAGTGTACATTCCCTTACTTTCCTTGCCGTCCTTGTCAATCTGGATTTCGATTTCGTAGAATTTCATTTTGTTTTCTCCTCTCTTATGCTTTGACCCATGCGATAGTGATTTTCCCTACAAGGGTGTATATCGCATAGGTTGATAGGTTTTTGAACCAAATTTTCCATACACCTTCATAATTTTGAAAATGAACCACGCCCGATGTAGTATTACTGGCATTACTCATATAACTAATGCACCACCCTACGGGCACATAGCCTGTTTCGGGCGGGGTTAGTACATACTCTTTGGAACTATCAGTATTACCTTGTACATTCGGGTTAAGTTTGTGACTTACCTCTAACTCCGTGGTGAGTACATTCGTACCCCCCCACTTGTATTCATAGGTATAAATGACATTTTGTTACCCCCTATTCTTTAGCCCATGCCGTGTGTACGGTTATGTTATAGTTGGCTTGGCTGGTTGATGTGTTGTAAAATGCTATTCGAAAAGCTCCGCTAAACTTCTGTAACTTCTCGACTATTCCCATGGTATTACTACCTCCGACTATACTGTCGTACCATCCAATCGGTACATATCCCGTTTCGGGTGGAGTGAGGGTGAGAGTGGTATTATCTCCCGCACTAAGTTGCATCAGGATATCGTCCGTAGTCCACTTGATATCACCGCCCCCGCTCTCTGCTGGTATATATGCCATAATTACCCCCTTACAATATGTTCAACTTAATAGACGCACCCTCTGTCAATGCTGAAGAGAAGGTGATTACCGCCTGTCCTGTGGTTACTGCGATACTACTGTACCCTACGGGCTTGCCCGAGCTGGTCTCGCTATACGGTATGATCGTGCTCCCCGTGGTGATGTTAGCATCGGTGATCGTTACCGTGGCGTCTCCCGTGAGACAGGAGACGGGGGTGGTCCATTTCCCGAGAGAAAATGCTTGCCCTTGTACCTTTATCTCACCACCGACATTGATGTCACCGTTAGCGTATACTTCGAAAGCATTGGAACGGAGTGCGGTTGTTGTTCCGTTTCCTATTTCGAGGAGTGTATCCGCTTTATTGTCGTTGTATTTTCCGCCTACATGCTGGTAATCATATCTGGCTCTTGTGCCAACACCTTCTGCGTGTGAGTATTTTCCGTTTGCTTGGGTTTGACCACCCTCGGCATGAGAGCCCTCTCCGTGGGATGCCGAGTACCATCCTTCCGCGTGAGCGTAGCGATAGTCCGCAGTAGTTCCATACCCCTCGGCATGAGTTGCAAGAGCACTCGCCGTGGTTGCGTTGCCCTCTGTATGGCCGTAACTTGCACTCGCAGTTGTGCTACCACCTTCAGCGTGAGAACAAAATCCACTCGCAACGGTATTGTCACCTTCCGCATGAGATGATTGTCCGCTCGCGGTTGTGTTGTGACCCTCTGCCGTTGCGTAATATCCGATACTAGTACCCGACTTTCTCCCCGTCTGAATATATCCCGCAGTATTACCCGTACCACCGCTTGTAGTCGGTAAAGGAAGTGTGATGCTCGCAGCCGCTTCGATCGCGTCCTCGATCATCTGATAATCACTATCCGATAGCTCACTATCGTCGGGGAGTGCTGACTTTTGCACCCGAAGGATGAAAACGAAGGTGCCCGTCCGTCCGTCACTCTCCGTGACGACTATCTGTGCCCGTGTGTCACCCGCTACCGCTGACATCTGCTCTGTGAGGTCTGCCGTGACCTGGCTACCGTCCACCGTCACCGAGTAGGTGAAGCCGTGACCGTCTGGCTTTATGCCCTGTATGATGGCGGTACCGTCCACGGGGTAAGCCGTGTCTCCGTCGTAGAGGTTGATGACAAGTCTACCCGTGCCGTGGTCGTACTGATCCACATGGACTATCACGGGCTCTTGTTCGGGTATTAAATTGAGGTCAAATTCCTGTGTTATCATTTGCTCTCCCTTTGTACTCGTAGAATAAAGTTTTGTGTTCCGATCCGTTCGTTAGTGTCAGTAAGAAGTAGATGACATATCACATCACCCGCTTCGTTCGTCATTTCGCTTGTGAGGTCTCCCCCCGCATAAGTGCCCGATATCAACCCGTCCACGGAGAAGGTCGCCCCGCTGGGTTTAGTGCCCTCTATCTTGCATGAGCCAACGTAAGCCAGCGGTTCACCGTTGTGACGAAGGTCGAACACTAGCCGATCGTCTCCGTTGTCGTTTTGGTTACAATGAATAACCGGGGCGGTATGCCCCGGTATGATGTCGAGTATGTGTAACTGTTGTATCATGATATCTCCGTTAGTAGTCCGTTGACGAAAGTCCAGCGGGTGCCGTAGCTATCGGTCAGAGTTCCCGACTTCCCGTAGTGTAGGGTGTGGTCGTTTCGATATTCTGTCGTAGCGATCTTCGAGACCGAAAATACAACCTCGGCTGCGTTAAGGTGAATACCACCGTCCGCACCTCGACCCGTTCCATCAATATAACTGTCACTATCAAACATGATAATCGGGTTGTTGTTGTATGTTTTTAACTCGATAGTGTGGTTGTAGTCGCTCCCGATCTCGGTATAGGTCAGCCCGTACTTCGTCCACTCACCAACGACATCACCGTCATTATCTTTGATGAGAAGTCTGCCGTTACCCGTACCGCCTAAAGTTATCAACCCGCCTGTGAGTTGTGCACCCGAAGCCGTGAGGGTTCCGTCTTGTGTCATGCTTGAGTTGGTAGAGTTCCAGACGGTGCCGTCTTTCGTGGTCTTGAATATAATGTTGTTATTCGCATCTACACAAGTGATGGACGGTACATTAGTACCACCGACGACTAACTTTCCGTCGAGGGTCCATGCCTGTTCATAGTTCCGACCGCCATCGGATGAAAACCCGAGCCCGTTCTCATTGATACGGAGTAGGTTCTGCCATTCCGCAGGGTCTTTGTGGTCAGCAAAGATAATCTCTTTCCATGTGCCGTCGTCGTTTTTAACCGCTATGACATAGCCGTTACTACCCGTCAGCCATGCCGTCGCATTTTCGACCGCTTCGGAGTAGACACGCTTTCCCATGTCATTGATAGCCGTAGCCGTACCCGATGTCGCATCGGTGATAGTGCTCGCAAGGTTCGAACGAAGGGAACCGACTTCAATGCTCTTATACCTCTCGGTCAGTACATCGTACTCGGTCTTTACGACCTTTGCCGTGGTGGATATCCCCAGCTTCTCAAACTGTACATGGATGATGTCGCACAATTTCACATTCTGAAGCGGTATGATGTCCTTATATTCCTCGGTTTCAGCCAGGTTGACAAAACTGACCTTTGTTGACACCGTAGGCACTCCGAAGCCCTCTTTATTTACATAGACCTGTGCGGCCGTGCGGAGCTGGCTTTCGGTCGGTGCTTCTTGCCATTTCTGTGAAAGGTCAAGCGGTACGGTCATTTTCTGCGGGTACTCTGTCGCATGGGATGAGTAGACCGCCTTTTCTGTCAGGGTAACGACTTGCTCCCCGTCCATGCTCGCCCAGAAAGGAACTACACCCGTGACGGTGTTTGCTATGTTCTCTTCTTGCTCAAGGTCGGTGATGTTCTTACCGTAGCGGAGTGTGATATCCCGCTCCGATCCCCGGTTCTTATGAAGTTTGACGGTGTAATTATCCCACTCATATTCGCCCCCAAAACAATCGAGTATCGAACCTTCGATACCGCCTAGTCTCTGACGGGTTGGAGCTGGTACCGTCTGGGTGTAACTCGCTACCGTGTTGACATCGGTCCAAAAAGCGAACGGGCAAGTCTCGACGGCTTTCGTCTTTAGCTGCTGAAGTGCCGTGTTACATGCCGTAGATGATGCCGTCACCGAGAAGGGCATACTTGTATTTTTAGCCAGGTCATACGAAAGGTGTTGACAGTTTATTTTTACCCGTCCGTTTATCGGTCTCCCGATCTTGTAGACACGAAACGCTTGAAGAGTACCTTCCGAAGTCTTGGCTACCACTATCGACCGTATGGCGATCTCTGAATAGTGAGCACCGTTCATCGGGTATTCAAACTCAAGCTCGTATATCCCGTTGCGTTCCTCGGTAACGACGCACTCTATCACATCGGAAAGTCTCCCGATGCCGTTCGTTGTGAAGCTCGTCGCACTATCGCTAAATAAAATAGGTATCATATTGTCCACCACCGGGGAGTTATTTCGACTTTCGTCACCCCTGTCATAGATATACTGTTTACCCCTTTACCGAGGTAAGGAAACTCACCGCTTGTGAGGGTGATGTTACTATTACAACTCGTCGAACCCTTGTAGGCTTCCTGTGCCTCACTATCAAGGTCGGTGTAGCCGTCTGCCGTGGTTATCGTCACCGTGATACCGTTGATCGTGACCGTGCCCGTGCCGTATGCCCTCACCAATGGGAGAGCATCGAACATCGTCGGGTTCTTCAGCGATCCGGCTGAAGTGAACTCGACCACCCTGTCACCGTTCTTTAAGAACCGTCTAGGATCACAATCGAATATCACAGAAAACTGACCGTGTCTGTTGTACTGATCCATGGACGGGGTTATCTCTGAACGGTAACGGGCGAGCCTATAATGATCTTCGTCGTAGGTATCAACAAGTCTCTGGTACCCTGTCTGTGACATCAGGGCACCCTTGAACGCTGAATAGTTGCTCTCGAAGTTTGAGACAATAAAAGCGGGGTATGTGATGTCAACATTGTTAAACCGCTTGTTGTCTATCGAGAGTGTGCCGTTCTTTCCCGGTATGGGTATGACCTCAATATCACGGGCGGGGGTGTTATAGGTTCCCTCGCCCGATATGTTGACATCATAGTCAGCACTATTCACTTCACCAAACATTAAATAATTCATATCAACTCCATGCGTGAGCCATCTGCTGGGTCTGATGGTCAAGTATCTCGCTCACTTGCTCCGCTACTGCATACGGGTCGTTATTCTGAATGTAGAAGTTATTCGTCGCCCCCGCATAGTTGTTTGTGTTATTCGTCAACGGCTGGACTACCGCCCGACCGTTCGACATGGTCAACAACTCGGGGCCAGCTTCTCCGACGATAGCTGAACCTTCGGAAAGTATACCGCCCTTTGCCAGATACGGTATCTTATTGAAGGTAGGCACATGAAATGACCAACTACCACCACCGAGCCACTCGGGCCGCTCAAAGGTGAAGCCGTTCAGCTTGTCGCCCAGCTGGTTAAAAGCTCCGATCACGGTGTTAATCATGCCGATAACCGCATTAAGCGGAGTTTTAACGATAGCGGCATACATCTTGAAGTAACCTTCGAAGATTTCTTTGACCCCCTTCCACGCTCGATCCCAATCACCCGTAAACACACCACGGATGAAGTCTATCAAGCCATTGAAGATGGTTCTGAAAGAGTTCCAAAAGTTTCGAACCTGGGCGAGGACATAGTTGATCGGCTCCCCTAGGGTTCCGAAGGTTTTCGTCCAATCGGTCGCGAACACATTCTGAAGATATGCGTCCACTTCACCGAGGATATTTTGTATCTGATCCCCATATACGGCTATGATCGCAACGAAAGCCGCAGCCGCTGCTATGGGTAATGCTATCGACCCCGCGGTAGTTCCCATCATCTTTACTACTTGCGGACCGAGTTTCAGTAGTGTACCTATTCCCGATATCAGCCGACCACCTACTGAAAGAAGCGGACCGAGGGCAGCGACCACAAGTGCCGTCTTGACGATTACCTCTTGTTCTTCGGGGGTGAGTTCTTTGAACTTTGCCGTCCACTCTGACAACTGCGTGACAACCTCTTTGACGATAGGTAAAAGGGTCTCGCCCAACTGGATCGCGATGCTCTGAAGCTGGTTCGTAAACTCTTTCATCTGCACATTGGCGGTATCGTTCATGGTACCAGCCATAGACGCAGCCGTGCCGTCGTATTCCGCTATGACATCTTTACCTTCGTTAAGTGCCTGTGTCAGATGCATGACTGAGCCGTCAGCGGTACGGACCATTGTACCCGATGAGCCGTCGATCGCTTCGGAGAGGTTATTAAAATCACTCTCGGTCGCCTGTGCTATTGCCGTCAAGCCAGCCATCGCACGGGCACCACCGAGCATAGCAGCCGCACGGGCTTTTTCTGCTCCCTCTGCTCCGAAAGCCTGTTTGTTTAACTCTTCGAGTGCGGAGTTGTATTTACTTTCTTTTATTTCCCCTTCTTCTAACTGTCTGTCAAGTTCGTCGAGTTGCTTATTGTACTCGTCGAGGGGCATGTTGATTTCACTAAACCCTTTGCGGAGCTGGAGAAGTATCTCCCGGAGTGAGTACATTCTGCCGTTCGCATCGTACATACTCAACCCGAGACGATCCATAGCCATCTCGCTCTCTTTGGTGGGTTTAGCCATCCTCTGGAAGATATTACGAAGGGTAGTACCCGCCATAGATGCCTTGATACCAGAGCTAGCCATCGTACCGAGTGCGATACCGACATCTTCTACCGAGTAACCGAGTGATCCCGCTACGGGTGCGACATACTTGAACGACTCACCCATCATACCAACATTCGTGTTGGATGACCTAGCAGCTTCGGCAAGTACATTGACGAACCTACCCGTATCTTCAGCCTTGAGACCGAAAGCGGTCAAACCGTCGGTAACGATATCCGATACGCTCGCTAAATCCTCACCCGATGCCGTGGCGAGGTCTATGATAGGCTTTGTACCAGCGAGTATTTGGTTGGTTTTCCAACCCGCCATACCCATATACTCGTAAGCCTGGGCGATCTCCGTAGCGGAGAACTTTCCATTCTCACCGAGCTCGATCGCATAGTCTTTGAGGGATTGTAAGTCATCACCGTAAGCCTGTGATATAGCGGAGACCTTCGCCATCTGCTCTTCGAAGTCTCCCGCCACCTTTGTGATAGCAGTACCGACACCGACGATAGGCATGGTCACATTACGGGTCATACTATCACCGACCGAGGATATCTTACCGCCTACCTCTTGTAACTTCGTGCCCGCTGCGTCGATCTTCTCCATCGCCTTGTTGAAAGACGATGCTTCGTCAACAAGTTTTGAGAGTTCTTCACGGCATGAGATAATTTCACGGGTAAGAGCGTCGTATTGCTCTTTACCTTCCCCGGTCTCTTTGTAAGTCTTGCCGACTTCCTTTTGAGCCGCTTCGAGCTTGTCGAGCTTCTGTATAGTATCGTTGATGCTATCTTTGAGGAGTTCCTGTTTTTGACGGAGTAGTTCGGTATTTGAGGGGTCGAGTTTGAGAAGTCTCTCGACATCTTTCAGTTGTCTCTGGGTAGAGCCAATCTCTGAATTGACATCTTTAAGGGCTTTGGATATGCCCGAAGTGTCGGCCCCTAACTCTATTGTAATACCACGGACTTTTGTACTAGCCATTAGGTCTATAATCTCCCTTGAAAAATGCTGCCATACTTCCTACGGGTGCAAGTATCGGGTACTTTTCGTGGTCGTTTGCCTTTTCTGTCAGCATGTCGAACACCATCCCGATCGTCATATCGTCGAGGTCGTTTGTACTTAACCCCAGCTCCGCACATCGGAGCATAAATATCGCCCCGTTGGGTTCCCTGTCTCTACGCTCTATTTTTTTTTAGCGGTAGAGGTTGTGGCTTCATTCATAGCCCAGAGCGAGAGAAGCTCCGGGAGTATCTGATATATCGAAAACATGTTAAAAGTATCGAGCCAATCATCGGCCGTCAGTTCCTCGATGTCGGGGTTGGCATGACGGGCCATGATGTACGCACAATTCTCGAATATTTCGAGGTCGAGTGCGGTCAGCATGTTTTCGGTCTTTTCTTCTTCGGTTTTGGCTTCAGCTACCTTTGCGTAAGCCTTTCGGAGTTGATCCATATCGCGGATCATGTCTCTCCCGATAATGCCACGGTATAAGCGTGGGGTCCGGGCCGTAGCCCGGAACTTCACGCTCTTACCGTCAATAGTGATGGTCTTATCCATGTGTGCCCCCTTTGTGTCTTATGACCACTTTGCGTAAAGCATCAGGTCAGATGTTACGGTGTCCGTGCTAAATGTCCACGCATCGGTCAAGTCGAGATCGCTATACCATCCACCGAAGGTATATGTTGACTTGGTGGGATCAGCGGGCTCCGTTACCTTGCCACCGTCTGCGACGGTCTGTGAGGGAACGGGTGAACCGCCCATAGAGTTGAACTCTACCAGAAAGTCAGCGGTAGAAGAAGCGAAATATACACTCTGATGCCATGTATTGAGTGTGGCAGCGGGTGTCGTAGAAGTAGACATAGCCATAACAGAACCGTCAGCCAGCGGGATCGCTGATACTGTGAGGGTCTGTGTGGTGGGTGTCTTGCTATCCTCGATTGTATTGAGGTTCCTTGTGGGTCTTGTAGCCGTGCAATTATAAAGCACGAACTTTGTGCCCGTCTGGTCTCCGCTCTCCTCGAAGGTCATAGCGAAAGAAGCGAGCTCTACATTAGCACTCTCGGTCACTACCCCGTTTGCGTCCTTTGCGTACTTGAAAATCTTCTCAAATACGGCTTCGGGGATGAGTGCGAGCTCGAGGTCTCCCTCGTAACCGTTGTTTGAAGCACTCTGATAGTACACGACATTGTCTGCGTAGAACTTGTTGATATCTCCCTGTGCACCCAGCGAGAACGAAACCGCTCCGGGTACATCTATGACGGGGCCGTAGGTAGGTACACCGCCACTCACGGAAGTGATAGGGAAGATGTGACAATTCTTAATACCAAATTTTACCTTGTCAGCTGACATTTTTTAAACCTCCACTTCATAAGTTATCATGTAACAGTTTTCATCTTCGATATAGTCCTCGTACTTTTCCCAGACTATATGATTTGCGTTCAATGCAGCTTCGACCAGTTCTTCGGTGGCGGGTTCCTTCTTCGAGGTATAGAGCTCGATGTCGATACCCTGGATCACCTTGTAGACTTCGTCATCTGCTGCGAAGTTGTTTGTCTGTGTAGCGAGGTAGCAGATATACGGGAGCTTCGGAGCTTTTCCCTTCGGAAAGGCTCTGTATGCCACTTTTCCGCTAAATCCTGTTATTGAATTGAGCATTGTGAAAACTTCGTTTAGTGTCATATCCCTTGCTTTATCCTCTGTAAAAGGTTCTGCTCTGCTTTCTCTGCTACGGGTGCGATATGGGGAAAGGCCCGTGCCCGCCCACCGTTTCGAAGGGCATGACCCTTTTCCAGTAGATGGGTGAGCTGATAGTCCGTGGCATTGTGGATAGTAGCCTTTTTATGGTACCTTTTGTCGGTTTTGGTCTGCATGACCTTCCACCCCTTGTTGTAGGATTTATCCCACGATCCATACTGACCACTACCCGCTGGGTGAGCGTTCTTCAACTCTTGTACGCTCTCTTTTGCCGTCATGGTTACCGCTTGATCTACGACTTCGTCCGTAGCATTACGGAAAGTCTCAAGTATATCCATGAACTCTTTGTCGAGCTTATCAACTGGTATATGTGCCAACTCTCCACCCCGCATAGAGTTCGACCTTCCCGTTTATAGGATAGGTGCGATAGATGGTATATCGTTCGTTATCGACCTCGATCAGACGCTCTCCGTGGTACTCACTCGCCCAGACGGTATACTTCCCGTCGGGTGTGATCCCGTTCTGACCCGCAGAAAAGAACTCCGTTTGTGTGATGGGTCCTTCATCTGCTAAACAATCGTAACGGGTGTATGAGGTAATGGGCTGGCCTATCGGGTCAATACTGCTCGAACTTATTCCGATTAGTGTGACCTTCTTTACCATGCCGTATACCCCGTAGCCATTGAGAGTTGAGCCTTTACTTCGTCGTAGGCCGTTTTGAACTTCTCCGACTTGTTAGGATCACCGTGTTCAAGTTCAAGGTGGAAAAGGCAATAGAGAACGATAGCACGGTCAGCCATATCGTTATACGGTGTTGGCAAGGTGACACCCGCTATACCGAGGTCTATCTTTGCACTCTCAATGAGTGAGTTGATCTCGGTGTCGAAGGTGTTGTCTGTCCTATTCCATGCTAATTTGACTTTTTCAAGCATCTCTCTACCTCTTCGAACCCTTGTATGTTTGACTTGTAAAGGTCTCTATACTCGGGATATATCTTGACATGACCGATGTGACCTAACTTTATCGGCTCTGCGTACATCTTGTAGCCACACTCTGCGACCCTCTGGCAAAAAGCCAGGTCTTCGCCCAGCTCCCTTGTCGGGAAAAAGCAAGTGCCGAACTTCAGCCGGACCGCTTTCAAAATGTCCGTAGCAACTAACACGCAACCGAACCCGCACCCCGCGATCTCGAAGGTGTCGTCAGGGTACTCCGTGAACCTCTCGATCTCCGGGTATATCTGTTTGAAGAGACAACTCAAGTGAGGTTCCCTTCTCCCGTGATATATCGCAGATACAAACGACTTACTCGCGAAGAGTAAGTCGTCGAGAATGTTCTCGGTGAAGATCATGTCAGCATCAAGCCACAATACATGGGTGTAACCCTCATCTATTGCCTTGAAAGCCAACTTATCCCGCCCGACATATACCAGAGTGTTGCCCTGAAAGCACACATCGTAGTCGATGTCGAGGTTTTTGACTAACTTCGTCAAGCGGTCCGCGAACTCGTAGTGTATATAGTCGTTACTTGGTATGGCTATAAGTAGTTTCATTTTTTCTTTGTGACAGGCTTTTTGACCGTCTTTTTCGGTGCGGGTTTCTTTACCTTGGGCTCCTCGACGGGTGCCTTGACAGGCTCCTCGACAGGCTCCTCTTTGACTTCCTTCGCCCCTTCGATATCTACGGCTTGTCCGAGAGATATAAGAAAGTCATGCTCAAGAGGGGAGACCTCTACGATCTCCCCAGCCTTGTGTAATATCCTCGCATCGTTTAGGAGCTTAACCTTCATCAAGCACCCTTCTTGACATTACAGAACCTACCGCAAGCCGTTACGGCATGTGCTGCATACTGACGGCCAACGATCTTGACGAGGTCTTCCTCTGAAAGTGAAAGGTCATCATACTTGATAACAACTCCCTCACCCTCGGGATAGTTGACCTGGGCACCGGAAAGGTCACCGACGATCATATAAACCGCATTAGCCGAAGCTGCTGAATATGCGGGAAGGCTATTGTTGAACAGTACGGGGAAGCCCTCGAAAGGATCAACATTGTAGTTGCCCGCTGCCTGTGCGGTCTTGAAAGCTGCGTATGTCAGCTTGTTCATGATGATGACAGGGTTTGTTGCTTCGTCGGAAAGGTTAGCGAAAGCCTTTGCCACGGTATCAAGTGCGGGTGCTGCGGTTATAGCAGCGGCACTTGCCTTTGAGCTGGTTGCCTGTGCGGGTGCGGTTGCGATATCGTTCACGATAAGGTCAGCCAGCTTCTTTGTTACGATCTGGTAGGTGATCTCATCATAGATGTAACGAAGAAGGGTCTCACCACCCATGGCGATAGCTTCGTCGGACACGGTGATCCACTTCTTTATATTAGCGGGTACCATCTCGACGATACCGAGTGTAAGCTCTTCCTCTGTGGGTGCTGAAGAACCCTCTGTGTGCACATTTGCACCTGTTGCAGACTTCTCGAAAGCTACCTTGAGGTTACCCTTGAAGTATGTCCTCTTTACCCTTGACAGGATATCGGACTTATCCCACGCGGTTCTGATGATCTCATCGACAACCGTAGGAACGGGAAGTGAACCGCTTACATTAGCGGTGAGGAGTGATCTGCACTCGTTAGCATCTCCGCTGATAAGATACCTTGCGTAAGCGTCGGTATACTCTTTTGATGCTCTTACTGTGTCGTTTGTGCGGACCTCTACGGGTGCCTTGGCTACGACATTACCAGCACCGTTGGCTACCTTGAGCATGTTAGCCTTTCTGCTCTCGATCTCTTTGTTGAGTGCTTCAACTCTCTCATCGAGGATTGATCTCTCCTCTGCGATTGCGTCAAGCTGGCTCTGCTCGGTTGCGTTCTCGATTTCTGTCTTCAGTTCTGCCTTACGGCTCTCGATGCCCTCTGCATCAAGGTTCATGATCTCTTCTCTGGTCATTTTCTTGTTTTCCTTTCTTTAGAATGTCATTAAGAGTTTTCTTTTCTCAAGTTCAAACGCACGACGCTCCGCCTTTACCTTCTCGACCTCTCCGTCGGTCAGGGTGCGTACTGATATTGAGGTTCCATCGTTAGCGGGTAATGATACCGCACTAACATCGTATACTTTCGAGACCTGTGTAACTGTACGAAGGTCTAAAAGCCTACCATCTTCGAGGGTCCGTCTTTCCCATTCTGACCCCGATACTCGATATCCGTAGGACATCTTTGTTGTATAACCGCCCTTGATCTCCTCGTAGAGCTGACGGCCTATGTCTGTACCGCCCAGATTAGCCCTAATTGCGAGACCTTCCTCATCGGGTGTTACTTCGAGGGTGCCGTTGCTCATCCTTGCGAACACGCGGCCCTGGTGGTCGTATTGCATGATGACATCAGACATATCGGCATTATCAAAAGCCCTCTCGCTGACTTGCTCCTGTATAACAACCTCATCATCCTCGTAGAGGGTGTAGGGCTGGTTGAAGGTCGAAGCATATCCTCTAACTTCCTTTATTTCTTCGTCATCCTCTTTTTCAATTACTGTGAGAGTAAAGTCTCTGTACTCTCTTTCATTCGGTATCATCGGCATATGAATTGCTCCCTTCTATATCACCTGTGTTTTTATACTCTCCCCGGATCGTGCGGAGTTCACCGCCCTCGACTTCGGGGTAGTTGAAAAGCTCTCTTGCTTCGTTTATGCTCATAACTCCACGGTCAAGCATCTGTTGAGCCATCTGTACTTTAGCCGTGACGCTCATGTACTGAAGTCTGTTAGCGTTGGCTATGAAGTATGAGCCCTGTGCCCTTTCCCTCTCGCTGAAGATAGCTTTTGTCATTACCTCGCTGAACTGGATCGCGAAAGGCTCGATCGCTCCGTTGAAGAACGCATCGAGCTCATCACCGTTCGCAGAGTTCGTCATGATCTTCTCATTCACCCCGAAGTAGTCGTTGACCGATGCGTCAATTAGCTTCATCTGGTCAGCATCGACCGTGTACGGCTTGCTCTCGACCTGTTTGATGTTCGAGTAGGTATTCGGGAAAAGAAGTATGCCGCCACTCTCTGCATCTTTGCTCAAGTTCTCCTCGCTGAACCTCTTTCTTTCTTTTGCGAGGTCCGATGCCATCGAGAAGTTATTTACCTGGGCTATGAACCGATAGGTAGCGGAGTTCTTTACGGCTTCTTCGATGCCTTGGTTCTGAATATCAATCAACTGCATTGTGTCTTTCAATGCGTGGTTGCTTTCCCCGAAGAAGTCATCTTTGTACTGATACTTCGTCATGATCCCGCACTTGCGAAGTTCGACCGCTGCGATATCGCCACCGCTGAACTGATAGCGGAGCCACGGCTCACCCTCGTACTGTACGATCTCGCACCGTGTAGGCAATACGGGGTAATATCCCGTGATTACCATGTCCATATCAAACACGGGCACTACAAAAGCCGTGTTATGCACATCGAGGATCGTTGACAGGCGGTAAAGGAACTGTGACCATGTCTGAAACTGATTAGGACCGAGACGAAGTTTCGTCTGAAGTCCTCGCTGGGCGGTACCGTATACGCTCGCTTTCAGTTTCGATATGTGTCTCGCCCTCGCGTCGATCGCAGCTCGTACCAGCTCGCTCTCGTATATTTCCCCGTTCCAATCTGTAAAGACGGGGCGGTAGTTCCGAAGGGTATGGAAAAAGCCCTCTGCTTCTTTAAGGGCTTTCTGACTTTCCTTCGCTTGTTTCGGTCTGAATATTTTATCGAATAAAGACATCCACTTTACCTCTCGGTAGCTTGTAAACACTAAACAGGCTCATTTTTTAGTCGTTCTCCAATTTCGTCATGCCATTTCTGCCGGACCGTAAACGCATCAGCCATCGCAGCCATACCGTCGATGTGAAGGGTGGGTGCTAACTTGATTAACTTACCTCGCCCCCGCTCCGTGCTCATCTTGATCGCACTATTGAGCATGTGGGCCTTTAGTAGGTCATTGTCGCCACAATGTACTACGCCGTCTTTGAGAAGCCCCTCGATTTCTTGAAGCACTCCCCAGAGGTTATCGCCCTGATACACATCGTCGCATCTGAACCCGTACCGCTCCATATCTTGTATCAAGTATTGAGCGGAGTATCGGTCATAGCCCGTCATTAGCGGAAGTATCTCGTACTTCTCCACTAACTCGGTCAGCCATGCGTAACAATCCTTGTAGTCGATATAGTTATCCCCCGAGAGCTCAAGTAGACCACGCTCAATAAATAATTGATAAGGGAGACCGTCTCTAGCCGTAGCGTCATCTATCCGTTCGTTCGGGAGCCAAAACTTGGCAAATATATATAGTTCTCCGTTCTTCTCGATAACGACAACCGCTGCCGTCAAGTCGGTAGTCTGGGATAGGTCAATTCCCGCTACGCAGTAAGAAGAGCGAAAGTCATCCAGGTTAAGCGGATCACCGAAGCACCGCTCGACCGTCGCAGCATCAAGCCACGCAAGTGATGAGTTCTGCTTAATACATGCGTACTTTGTTAAAAACTCGGCCCGCTTTGAAAGAGATTGCTCCGCTATTGCCATTTCCTCACGGAGATACTCTTCAGAGACCGACACCCCGAGATTGGGGTTGCTCTTTTTAAGTTCCTCGATGTCATCCCACTTGTCAGCATCGTCAATGATGTAGAGGAACGGTAAGAGCTTTGTCTCTTTACTGTCGCCGAGTAAGAAGCGGGTTGACCGCTTCGTGATCTCGTCGTATATGCTCCCCTCGATATAGCCCGCAGTAGAGCACGATAGCAACAACGACGGGTTTTCTCCCATCTCACGGGCACCCATGCCGGACTTCATTACTTCGTACATCTTCAAGCCCTTGTCGCCTTGCCACGATGCTATCTCGTCGCAGATGGTGAGCGATGGGTTGAAGCCGTCCGATTTTTTATCCGAAAAGGCTATTTTTTTGACGGTACTGTTTGTAGCTGCGATGTATAAGTCTGTCATCCTGTGCTTGGGAAGTGCAGCATCATCAACCGTCTTTCGTTCGTGATACTTGATACCAGCTTGTACCTCGTTCTTTAGTTGCTGGTACTCTGGATCAAGTGTCGTTTGTTGCCATATTGAGTTGTAAATAATATCCGTCTGGTCTAATTTTGGAGCCAGACAGTAAACCCTTGCACCGTAACCGCCCTGTTGCCATTCATAGCGGGCTATTGCTGAAGCAAAAAGTGATTTTCCGTTCTTTCGGGCCATGATAAGCACGATCTCACGGAAGTACCTTTTCCCGTTGCCGTCCACGATCCCATATATCGCAGAGAGTATAGCCTTTTGCCATAATTCCAGCTTGAAGGGTGAGGGAGCTAACGGCCCCTCGGTGTGATAGCATCGGGTCTCGATGTATTCAATAACATTATTTGCTTTTTGCTCATCAAAAAAGAACTGTTTGTTCTTCAGTCCTTCTACAAGATACTCATATAAGAGCTTTATCCATCTACCAGCGATGATAGAGCCTTTGTTTATCTTTTCGTGATACTCGGTGATATAGTTCTTTTTCATATCACTCGTATTTACCGCCTTTCGTAAATTGCCTTAATAACTTCGGTCAAGAAGGGGCTAAGGCTGGCCCTTTTCGTGTAGCTATCACTATCTTGACCGTAGGTTTTAATAAACTGCGAATTATCGGGTTCGTAACTCCCCCCACCGTTGCCCTAAAACGCATTCTGCAAAAATAA
>Ga0326513_10000784_pt1 | contig 26862 bp, 33 predicted proteins | sample 2_2465_0518_D_FD_203654 | JGI IMG/M metagenome (GOLD analysis project Ga0326513, IMG submission 203654) | Bovine rumen microbial communities from UC Davis, California, United States - 2_2465_0518 | ecosystem: Host-associated > Mammals > Digestive system > Stomach > Rumen | place: USA... | reverse complement strand
AGTTGACGATGCGCAAGGCAAGCCCGTTTTGGTTGCATGGACGTTCAAACACGACAGAGACAGAATAATGAAGTACCTTAAAGCATACGAGCCCAAGGAACTCAAGGGAAACGCCGAAATAAAGGCGTGGAACGAAGGCGGGATACGCGTTCTGCTGGCCCACCCCGCATCAGCCGGGCACGGGCTGAACCTTCAGGCAGGCGGCAATATAATCGTTTGGTTCGGCCAGACATGGAGCCTCGAGCTATACCAGCAGTTCAACGCGCGCCTGTACAGGCAGGGTCAGAAGAGCGCCGTCATCATACACCACCTTATTGTGGGGCACACGCACGATGAAGACGTCATTGAGGCGCTTAAATTGAAGGACATCACCCAGGCCTCTCTGATGAAGAGCATCAAGGCGAAGATAAAGGAGTATCTAACATCTTAATAACATATAAAATGGAAAGAGCAATAGACACACAGGTCGGTGGCGACCACTACAGCAAATGCGCTATGCAGCCCTACGAATACATTGTGAAGGGCAAACTGACCTTTACGCAGGGCAACATAGCGAAGTACATCACCCGACACAAAAACAAGAATGGCAAGCAGGACATCGAGAAGTGCATACACTATGCACAACTTGGTAAAGAGTATAACGATGTGAACACGTCTGTTGATTTGGTCTTGACGTCAGCGTACTGCAAGGTTAACGAGCTGGACAAGTATCAAACAGCCGTTTTGAATGCGAACGCTGTGGGCGACTACGACAGAGTAATCAAACTTTGCAAGAAAACGATTCACGAACAATACGACTTACAACTAAAGAAAAGATGAAAAAGGAACTACTATCCGTTGCGAGCACCGTTTTAGGTGTGGTTTACTCGCCCGTATTTCTGGTTGGCATAATCTTAAACATTCTGTCACGCCTGGTCCTGGGGATATCCTATTTTATGCTGCTCAACAAGCAGTACGGCATTGACGTACTGAAGGGGTTGAAGAAGCTCATCACGTCTTAAACAAAAGCGTATGAAGGAGAGTGATATATTAAAATTGCTCGCTGAGGTAACTCCCGCTGACCTTGACGCCGTTATGGAACAAGAGAGGCGGGAGTTAGTTGATTTGGCTCCCGATGAGGGGCTAGATACCGATAGGGCGTGGGGTTGGGAGCGGATTTCCCCGGACAGCATGGAGTGCCGTGCGAACTTTAAGTCCATAGCGGCCAGCTCAAGGGACGCGGAGGCTATCCGGCAGGCCCGCGAAAAGGCCAAGGCTGGCAGAATGGCAGCCAAGCGGGCCATCGTAAACGAGGCTCTCCAGTCTGATACGCTGAAACTGAGCGCGCCACTGAGTGTTGCCGACAAGCGAAGGGCTATCGAACTCTATACGGATAAGTACACGGAGTGTATGGAGAGTAACCAAAAATATGCTCTACGGCTTATCGAGGCGGCGTTGCGGAAAGCCATACCAACCGATTTGCTGAACTGCTATGCCAAATATCCGATGAGCATACCGACTATGCCGGGATTTGACTACCACGCGGGCAAGCTGTACGGGAAAAACGGCATTATGCGAGTTGAACCTGACATACCTCTGTATTTTAGGCCGAGCGACTGCCAGGGCATACTTGAAAATATGCTCACCGATACGGGCAAACGCGCCGTGGACCGAAGCGTTGCCAACTATACGAAGCACAAAGAGGCACGGGCAAGGCAGGAGGTCAGGCTGGCCAAGTCGCTCGTAAGATGCAGGACCTATATGGACCTTCTTAAATACAGCCCTGAGCTGTATAAAATGCTGGCCGATGATAAAAAAGTGTGATTTTATTTTGCTGGGCTGAAAATCTTTACTAACTTTGTGGTGCAAACAGAACAAAACGGCCTATGAATAAATACGTTAAATACTCAACGAGTGGTTGCGGTCAGTTGCATGGCCCTTGACCAAATATTAAAAAGCCTCGGCGTTGAAAAGGAGGTGAAGACAATCCTACTTGACGAGGTGGACGATGCAGAAGAACACATAGAGAGGTACGGCATCAGACGTGTGCCAGTCCTTCTCAAATTGGATGAAAACGGCAGTGAGGTGGACCGCATAACTGGTCTCGTGCCACTGCCGGAGTATAGAAAATTCTTTTTCACGAAATAGAAATAAGTATGAGAAACGCAAACCCGGAACCCGTCTTGTACAAGCAGGACGGAACCATAAAGGCCTTAAAGGTCAGTCGGCGCATAAAGGAGCATGAAATAATGAGCATACTCGGATGCAAGGAGCCTGTGCGTCTAAAAACCAACACCCCCGGTGTCGGGGTGATTACGTGTAGCGAGAACTACATAAAGAAGGGCACCCGCCTTAACAAGCGCGTATACGCCGAATACGGGCAAGTGGTGTTCGGAGACGCCATTATAATACAAATATGGAGAATGTAAAAACAGCAATATGAAATTATCAGAAGGACCAAACAGCGTACAATTTAAGGGTAAGATTATCCCGGATGGGTGCGGATCTTATGCTAGCACGTCTATGGAGTTCTTTCGCGGACCGCTGCCCAATATGAGTAGAACCCTGAAAGTTGGCTGTACAGATGCGGCGGTTAACGATGGGGGCCGCCTCCGACTGCTAACGGGCACAGAATGCTTACGGCTGATGGGCGTGAGAGACTGCGATATACCAAAAATCACTCGCGTAGTGCGAGAGGCACAACAAAAAAAATTGGCTGGGAACAGCATCGTATGCGATGTTATGTCAGGCATATTTACAAATCTATTCTTGACCGAAGATAAAAATGATGCACTCTCAGACTTGTGGTAAGACTAAAATTCTAACAGGATATGTGGTTCCCAAAAAAGAAGTCTAACATACTCGAAAATATGCTCTGCCAGCTGAATGACGCTCTTGGCGGAGCATATTTCTCATTGGCTATCGAGGGTAGCGGGTACGTGCTTATGCCCATCAGTGACAGATACACTGAGCTGGCCGTTCTGTCACCTATCCCGTTTGCCCAAATGAAGATGTACCTCGCCGGTTTGACGCGGGGTATGAAGATATGTGAAAAAGGGTAGCAAAAATTTGCTACTATAAAAATTTACTGCTGCTTTTGCACATAAAACATAATTGCTAAATAGAATGAAAAATGAAAACTACGGCCCTAACATCAGGGCTATTCTGAAAAAGAAAGGCATCACCCAGGCTGAGTTGGCCCAGAAGGTCGGGCTCAAGTGCTGCACCATTTCACTTCTGCTTTCCGGACAGAGAGGCTTCACGGAGAAGACGCTAAATGCCATTCTCAATGCACTCGGGGTTAAGGAAAGCGACCTCGACAAGGACTGCATGTCAGCGGCTGCCCGCCGGTACGCCAAGCAGATACCAAACTTTAATATAGATAGTTTTAAGGCGGGCATACAAGCGGCGAAGGAGGGCCTGGTGTAATGGCACTCACATACGCGACCACTCTCTCGGCGGGTCTTGACCTTCCGCTCAAGAAGGGCTTCACGCTGTATCCGCACACCAGGGAAACGGTACAGCTGGACATAAATGTCAGTGACATAAAGACCCCCGAGGGCTATTGTCTCGGCATTCTGCCCAAATCGGGTTTAACATTCAAGCACGGCCTACAGGCGTTCCCGCGCAATATCGACATCCGTTGTGCAAACCCCGTTGAAAAAGTGCTTGAAGTCACTTTGATAAGCTACTCAAACGAGCCGTACACCTTCGAGGACGGACATTCTGTAGCACAACTGGTGGCTGTAAAGAACGAGAAGCCCACCGTAGTCCCCCTACAGGTTTCCAGTGAGGTTGTTATCCCGCCAGGTGAGTACAGAAGCGCCCTTACGCAAAGGGTTGTGCTGGAGCACGACCAATGTGCAATAGTATATCCCGCAGATGCTGAACCTATCAATGGCGTTGTGGTAAAATTCGGCCTCGTAGACGCCAATTTTGAGGACCCTATTAGTGTATGTCTCTACAACGAAACAAGCCACACAATTACTATCAGTGAGAATACTACGGTGGCATGTGCCGTTATCCGCAAGTTCGCACATATTGAGGGATTTCCCGTCACAGAAAAAGAGCGGGGCCGTAACGGCTTCGGCTCAACCGGTAAATAACAATATAAGATGATAGTATCAAAATTAAGACAACTGACCGGCTGGGACATCGTAAAGGAGGCCGCACTCGACACAATCGGCAAGAAGCCCGTTACACCCCAGCCTACGAGCGAGTGGAAACGCCACATGCTTATCGCAGAGCACTCGCCTATCAGAATGCTTCAGTACAAATGGAGGTGGGAGGCTATCAAGACGTGGGTCACCACCCACTTCGTAAGGCACCACGAAGGTGTTGAAAAGTTCGTTTCTACACAGCGCACAGACCGAACGGGCGTGAGCCGTGACGAACTGCCACAAGGCTCTCTAAACTCAATGTCTATGACGGCTAACGCGCAGAGCCTCATAAATATCAGCCGCGTTCGGCTTTGCAAACGCGCCTCTCTTGAGACGCGCCAGGCGTGGGAGGCCGTAAGGGACGAAATAGCCGGGATAGACCCCGAAATGGCTCGGGCTATGGTGCCTAACTGCATATACAGGGGCTTCTGTCCCGAGCGCTCGAAAATCGCCACACAGGACCACTGCTGTGGATATTGCGACACAGACGAATACAGAAAGGCGCTCACGGCCTATCGGGACGTGTAAGCGGGCAACAAGAAAGCCGCATAACTTAATAGGCTATGCGGCTTTTTTTTCGTTATCATGTTATCGCCTTAACTTTCTGTAAAGGTAGGCGGCCACTAAGAGAAGGGCCAGCAGAATGAACATAAAAATCGTAAAATGCGCACCTCCCGACTCGGCAGCCTTCTGCTCCTCCATCACAAACGTGCCGTGCCTTTCCAGCCTAACGCTGTCTGTCACGGACCGCCCTACGGACGTTTGAGTGATAGTTTCCATTACAGCCGCTTTAGACGCTGTCTGGCTGGCTTTTTTGGCCGTTATGATATAGTCAACCATTTGGCGGCCGGAAGAGGTTGTATCGGTCTTAAACGCCACCTTCACCAGTTCCACATCAGAGGTTTGGCAGAAAGCGCTGTCAACCGTATAGGTTCGGTACACGCTGTCAGCCTTGTACCCCTCATTTCTATAATACACGGAGTCCGTTTCCGTTTTGGCTAACGACCTCCTCGCGCTACAGCTCCCCAGCAGGGAAACCACCGCGACAAATAGTAGTAATGCTAGTTGCTTCATAGGATGAAATGTTTAATGCTGGTCCAACTCTTTTCTAAAGGACTGAATACTGAACGAGGGGCATGCCTTGTTGGCGAACTCGTTATGGCAGTGCACCTTGTCGGCGGTTAGCCCGTACCGTTCCATCAACTCCCTAACAAGCGACACAAGCGCGGCCTTCTGCGCTGATGTGCGGGTGTCCTTCGGACGCATCATCGCGTCAACCCCGCCAATATAGCATATCCCGACAGAGTTGCTGTTGTGCCCTTTCGTGTGCGCGCCTATCATGCTGAGCGGACGCCCCGGCACGACAGTCCCGTCCAGTTCAACCACGTAGTTGTAGCCGATGCACTTCCAGCCCTGCTGGCGGTGCATCCTGTCTATGTCCTTCGCCCTTACATTCCCGCCCTCGGGCGTGGCCGAGCAGTGCAGAATGATTTCCCTTATTATCTGCATATCAACATCAGTTTATTTTGTTAGCTATTATATCGGCTATTACGTTCATGAGGAAGTCTTTGCCTTCGTCCCTTTAATCGTTTCGGCGAGCTTTACATCACCGATAATGGATTGAAGAGGGTCTGCCTTCCTCTCAGTTATTACCGCCTCGTTAAGTAACTGAACCGCCTCGTTAAGTAACTGAACCGCCTCGTTAAGTAACTGAACCGCCACGTTTATATACTTGTCCTTGTCTATTAAGTCTTCAAGGATTTTTACCACATCTTCTGTCGCCTCAAATTCAACCTTCATACGCAATTTGTTTTCTACAAAAATAAGGATTTGGCGGTAAAAAGACCTATAACGTGTTAAACAAACGGCTATTTTCTTAACACAAGAATTGAACGTGTTACAAGAATGGCTATTTTCTTAACACGAAAGGTTACACCGCCTTCTTTCAGTTAACAGCCAAGAAGCCAACCTGTTTATTCTTAAAATAGTTATAGCCTACTGTATTAGGGTGCAAATTATCACTGGCTATATAAGTCGACTTCGTTATTGGGTTTATATCAAATTCAAGGAACTGATTAAGATATGGAATGCCCCATTTTTCTGCGACTGCTATCTGCCCAGCAACATACTTAACAAGTGCTCCTGGGTGCTCAGATTTAGGATTATAACCTCTCTCGTCTGTGCTCATAGCACGAATAGACGTAAACAGCATTATCTTAGCGGTCGGCTGATAATTAAGAATTCGATATATGCAGTAGTTCATCCCTCCGCATTGGGTGTCAAGTATATCTACTCCATTCTCATCAGTGTCTCCATTTTGATAGGTTGGTGCGCTAAAGCTACTATCAATGTAATAGTTCTCGTTTCCAATATAGTTAGCACCTCCCCAAAAGTCGTTTGTTGATGCCCATAACAGCCATATATCGTAAGTGTTTCCGCTTGCTATTGCCCTATCAACCTGACGCATGATATTATTTGTCCCATTTCCAGTTGACTTCCTGAAACCTGCGCCACCGACTCCATAATTGGTTATAGCTAGTCCCAGCTTACCACGCCAGTAATCTTTTGCCGTATTAGATGCAGGAATAACAGAAAATGACCCTCCAAAAACGGCAAGAGTTTTGCCATAATTAGGTGCACTGTACCATCTGTATAGATATGAGCTTATAATCGTGTTAAAGTTTCCAGCAATTTTTATTTCCGTGCTAATTTTGCATGGATTATTCGTATTGCAGATTGTTCTTATGTACTTTGCCGTAGCAGGCACGTCTATATTGAGAGTTACAGGAGTGTCTTCGTCATGTCCTGAATAAATAGCCGAAATCAGGTCTTTGTTCGTGTCGTACAAGAATGCGCAATTCCAGCCACTATTATACACACCTACAGCGTCCTTTACTGTCACATTAGATATTCCATCTGGCAATTCAACGAAATCACTACAACTTCTCGTCGTAGAGTCTTTTATTGTTATACCATCGGCACTCAGATACCCTGAACTATATATCGCATTAAGCTGAATTTCATCTTTTACATTAAGTTTTGCGACTATTTCCGTGCTAATTTTGCATGGATTATTCGTATTGCAGTTTGTTCTTATGTACTTTGCCGTAGCGGGCACGCCTATATTGAGAGTTACAGGAGTGTCATTGTCATGTCCTGAATAAATAGCCGAAATCAGGTCTTTGTTCGTGTCGTACAAGAATGCGCAATTCCAGCCACTCTTATACACACCTACAGCGTCCTTTACTGTCGCATTAAGTATTCCATCTGGCAATTCAACGAAATCACTACAACTTCTCGTCGTAGAGTCTTTTATTGTTATACCATCGGCACTCAGATACCCTGAACTATATATCGCATTAAGCTGAATTTCATCTTTTACATTAAGTTTTGCGACTATTTGCTCAGCATTAGCCATGCGATTTTGAATAGGCTTTGACCTTACCACGGAATAATTAATGTTATTCGTAGTATTGATTATAAGTTTGTCAAATGTTCCGTCACACGTAACTGAGTCGTATACCTCCGTACCGGCAGCTTCGGTAGAAACACCGACAATCAAATTACCTGAAACCTTTGCATAGCATTTAGCTGATATGTCGCTTTTGAGGTGATATTCAATCAAATCACCTTTTGAAACTTCTATTATGGTACAGTCCATTGCGCTATTAGTTTCTGCATCTGGGACTTCTGCACCTTGCGTTGTCGGTATATACTTACCAGATTCAAGAACGACTTTAGAAAGCTCGTTCATTTCATTAATTTGTTTCTGTGTTTCTCCTTCCTTCCCAGCCGCCCTTGTAGCCTCTGCGGCGATGGCGGACTCGAGGGAGGCATCTGCCTGCTGGCGGGCAGTGGACTCTGTAGCGATAAGCGAGTTCATAGCACTCGTTAACTCGGCCGTCGTCGGCAAATCAATTTTTGTAGATGACCACGCCGTGCCGTTCCAATACAGCACGTAGCACGACCCGTCAAGTACAAGCGCGCCGAAGTTGGTGTAGGTGCCGGCCTGTGTGGCGAAGTAGTACACAGGCCCGTCCGGAGTGCCAGGATTAGTGGATGGCGTGGCCACTCCGGCAAACGAGGCGAAATTGCCAAGGTTGCTTATAATGTTCAGCAGTGCGTTCTGTAGCACCTGCCCGGTTATCTCCCTGTTGCCATTCGCGTGTATTACTTCCCGAACGGCGTTACTCAGTACGTTCCACTTCGACATCGTCCTTATTCTTTAAGTAATTAATAATGGCCTCTGCCTCTTTCGTACTCGAGGCCTTGATTATCATTCTAAACACCTCCGGTATATTCGCCGAGGCTGATTTCTTTTTCGCTGAATGTTCAAGTACAGACTTGCCTTCTATTAATAGGATTGCTACCGTACAAATAATTGTAGCAAACGGCAATGAATAAAAAGGAAGTAAGAACCCAAGGCAATCAAACATCAGCGTGAACAACAGTACACGCGCATAGTCACCCGCCTTGATAACCGTGTTGCGGTACTTGTGCGACTCCAGCTTTTCGCCTACTAATATAGCAGTTTTTCTGGCATCCCACAAGTCTATCAGACATGCGAGGACCATAAATGCCCAACATAATACGATTACTGCTACTCGTGTTGTCACGAAGAAACCAAGGGCATCCCATTGTCCGTTTTCGATTAGGTCAAGCATATTTGTTCCAGTCAATTTTAATGTTTTTACCGATTGTGTCTGATAGCCACCTCATAAAGGGCATGCCTTCATAGCCGTCAATGTCGTCTGCCACCTTTATGGCATACTTCAAACACCATTTCTCGGCATCGGGCAACCCCTCATAAAAGCCGTCAGCGTAAGCCATATTGGCAAGATAGCACATATCCGCAACTGTGCAGTGGTTGAGGTTAGCGGCCTTTAATCCGTACATACTCAAAGTAGTCTCAAAGCTCTCCGGTGCCCAACGGTGTGAAGTGCCGTCGCTATTCTGCATATTCTTGCAGGCCTCAGCCGCTAGACTGTCCGTGAAATGAAAGCCGTTCTTTTTAATGTAGTTGAGATAGCCCTCAGAAGACATTTCTATGCGCGCTATATTGTTATATGTGTCTACCTTTTTTACCCCGGCGGGCTCCTTTTCCGGCGCCTCACATTTTTGCTTGCCGGTCGTTGAATATATAATCGCGTACATTTATTTCTTAAATTCGTTGATAAAATCGGTGATACTCGATGTCAGGTTCTGAAGCGAGGTTTCCAATTTCGTAAAGCGAGCATCTATTTCCTGACGCTCCTTCTGTGCAGGGTCGTATTGGCTTAACAGTGCAGTGCACTTCGCAATACAATCCTTGTGGTACTCAGTTTTTGAAAGGGCTTCCTCTGAAATCATTCTGTGGCTCTCAATCTCTTTTAGAAGAGCCTTGAGGTCACACGTGATAACGCTGTCAGGCGTGTAAGCCAATTCATTTGTGTCATTTACGGTGTAAGACTTTTGGTCCTCAGTCACTATGTCCACTACCATTTTAGGCGATGGCGAAAATGTATTGGGGACTGTCTGTCCCTGCGACAACTCCAAGTGGGATGGACTTACTGACACAATTTTACTAGCCTCTACCGTACAGTTGGCCCTGTTAAATGTATAAAGGACCTGATTTATTTTAGCATCTTTAAAAATCATATTGTTATTAGCTTTTGAAAGAACAGCTATGCGGCATAGTAACCGCATAGCTATCATGAAATTGGTTACTCGGATTAGCCGTTAGATGAAGCCTTAGCGACGCCCTGACCAGCAATCAGCGAGGCAATGTACTGGTTTTGCATAAGCTGAGAGTTTTTGAACTTCTCATCTTGCAATGCCAAAGCTGTCTCTGCCTGCCAGTGACCATTCAGCGCATCAAGAATACGCTGAGTGTTGGCCGTTCCGCTCTCCACAATCTCGCACTTGTGCTGCTGGAGCTGATAACCAAGGTTAGTGATAGCCTGAGTTACAGCTGATGTGTTCTGGCAGTTTTGTAATTGAGACTGCGCTTGGAAAGCTTCGATGTCACGACCGAGCGTGTTTGTTTGGCGCTCAATCGCCAACTGGCTCTGATAGCCCTGCTCCAACACAGCAGTCTTCATATTGCAGCAGCACTCCTGCAGCTTTGAAGTGATAGCGGCGTCTCCGGCGCTCACCGCATTGATTACACGTTCGGAGGTGAAACCTACCTGACCGCCAACCTGCTCGATGGCCGAGCGCACGTTGCAGAGGGCGGTGCTAAGTTGGTTAAAGTCACAATTCAGTGAGCTCGCAAGTGTGTTGATAGCATTCGCGTTGCCACGCACGGCATCAAGCGTAATGGTAGAGAGCTGGTTGTCTCCAATCTGTTGGCGAAGTGAGTTAATCTGGTTCATTAACTCATTTGCCTGATTGTTTCCGCCGAAGCCGCCAAAGCCGTTACCTCCGTTGAACATTGACATCCATACCGAGGTACAGGAACGGGTTGTTCCAGCTACCACCTCCGAGGCCGCCATTCATCAAAGATGCTGCGGCCAATGAGTTGCTGAAGTTGTCACTCGGCTTGTCAAAGCACATGATTTTCTCAATTCCTTCCATAAATATAAAATTTTAAAATTAAAGGGATTCGCTTAAATAGTCATCGTTATAGCCCTTATCGAAGTCCTCGGCCGGTAAGGCTTGCTCGAAACCTCCGAAGTTTACGATTATGTTGTCCACATCGAACTCAAAGTTAACGGAAGCCAAGTCACCTTGCTCCTGCCAATTCGGCTCCATCCCGAATGTAAGCGCGTCATACTCTTCGCCCAAAGAGCGGACAACCTTATGCGAGCATAAGCGGACCAGGCGAAGGGCATCGCACATGTACTCAGGTAAAATAGCCGAGAACTTATATACCTTTTTAGAAACCTGACTTTCTATGAAGGTATACCCGTACCGCTGTGTAGCCTCCTCGTCAAACGCATACTCGGGCTTTCCGAGTTCGGTCTGTAGATACACCTTAAAGTGGAAGCCGTTGGCAAAACTCACTTTGCCGTTTTTGAGCACAAAGTCCTGCTCAGGGTTCCAGTACTCAATTTCCAAACAGCTGTCTACGTTGTGCATGAAGCACATAACCTCAGAATAGTAGTGCGTACCACTTAGGTTAAGGTCAAGATAGTACTCGCCCTCTATTCGTACTGACGTGGTAGAAAAGTGGCCCAAATACTGAAAGACTGTTCCGTCAACCGTATAGGACTCCCCCGATAAAATGGACGTGACATCTATATCAGGGGCGCCGGATACACTCTTCAAAACAGCGCTTACAAGACTACCCGATGCGACCAGCTGAAAGGCCGGAACGACATTTGCCAAAGTTATAAGTGGCGCTACATGTCCGTAGGCATACGTTTTAAAGCGCTCCTGCTTCCCAAGAGTGTCGTAAAACTTCAGTGGTGATAAACATATAGGGTTCGCCATTTTACACTATCTTGAATGATTATACAAATATACGAAATTTTAATACTGTTTAACACCTGTTAATAATTAATCACGGTTCAAAATCAACAGAAATGTCTGTCATTCTTGTCGATATGTTAACCGATAGGCTGCCTACACGGCCGGGCGCATAGTGGGCGTCAGTACCAACAAGCCCGTACGGGTCGGGGTCGGACTCTGTCTGCGTTCGGACTGTCTGCTTCTTAAATTGCTTGTACCCTAGACACAGTCTCGTGCCCCCGTAGTCAAAGGACCAGGCGATATGGAGTGCAGATGCGTCATACTCATACAGCCAGCTGTTGACTATAAGGGACATCATTGAATTGTTCACATAGCACTTCCTACGTATTATCTGCGTTCCGTCCCGGATGTAAAAACTACCTATATGCACTGTATTGTCCTCGTTGTACACGCTGAGAAGTGCGAACCCGTCTTTGTTAAACTCATTCGGGCTGAACAACATATAGTCCAAATCGGGATTAAAATAGCTTATGGTAACCGTTTCTGTCGAGCCGTCCTTCGCGTACAGACTTTTCATATCCATAGACATGCCCTGCCCCATTGCATCCGTTACGGTGTCTCCCCATTCAAATTCGTACCGCTGTACAAGTTCCGATGTATCATACGAGATTGAAGACTGCGCGTATATGGCATTCTTCTTACTGTGCGCATCCGTATGGGTTGTGAGGTCGAGCGCGGCCTGCGGCGTGTCATACGTACCGCCACTTTTAAAGTAGGATACGTGCTCCAGACGCAACCTCTTCTGCCCGTCTATAAACCAGTACACCTTAAACACTTGCTTAAGCATTGTCATAACCTGTTTAAGCGATATTTCAGCCTTCTTTGCCGCCTCACTATAAGTAGCCGTAAGCACGTTACTCTTCGGGTCAAGGACGAGTCTGCGCGCCCCCTTCACAGCAAATAAGAACGACAAATCGGGGTCATAGAAAAATCTGCTGTACTCGGTGGTGTTAGAGAATGTGACGTCCGAGCCAATTTCCGTAAGTAACCGCTGTATTACAGTATGCAAGTCATACGCATCGGTATGCTGGACTTCCTCGTACAACTGCGATATGTACGTCTCGTACCGGTCCTCATTAAAAGCCAGCCAGTGCGACACGTTTATCCACGTGGATTTAGACAAAGGGACAGCCCAATGGTTCTCTTTGTCAGAGGCTATAAGTGGCGCCGCGAAATACTGCCCATAATCGTTCTTCCCGTATGCCGTAGGCTCGTTGGACAATGCACCGTTCGCCGAAATGACTAGGGTGCTGTCGGTATGGTTTCCATATCTCACGGGAGCATACGGGATAACCTTGCGGAAATTCTTACCGAGGCTGGCAAAATCATCGTAGGCCATCGGGTATATCGGCCTTCCGTCATCAGTAACGAGTTTCGTGCTGTCACAAACTATGCGGCCAAGCTCATACCGGTACGTGACTTTGGAGTCCAGATAGAACATCGCCGGCGTGTTCCCCTGTATCTGACTCGACATAGGCAATCCTCCTACCGCATCTTTCAAGTCCGAGTGCAGTCCGAGTAAGAAGCCCTCGGATTGGTCTAACGCGTAATATGTCGCCGTCGAATACAGCAATGTATCTGTTCCGCCCGCATTGACTAAATAGAGGTCGATGCGGTACACATCGTAAATTAGGGTGGATTGGAGGCTCACGACATTTACATAATTACCACTTATCGTATACCAGTATTGCGTGTCCGGCGGATATGGGCTTGGGTCTCCTATACTGCCCATTTTGACAAAGCGAATAGATGTGGTGACTGTTTCGGTAACGCCACCGCTCGTCCACTCATGTACGCTGTTCCACACGCTCTTGTTGTAAGATGCGTTGTACACGGCGTTTATAGGCGTGTTCGCAGTGGGCTCGTTTATTGTAACCTCGGCAACGGCACCGCCGAGCGAAAAATGGTACTTGTTGGCCAAATCTGGCAAACTGCTAACTGGTTCAACCTCTTCATCCCAGCACGTTGCCCCCATGCAATTCGTTACAACGTTGGCACCCATGACGTAAGCCTGGTACACCGCCCGCTTTAAAAATTTATAAGTCGTGGTCGGCGTCTTCATCTTTATGAGGTCGTACTTGTTGTCATACGCGCCGAGTATGGTATCATACAGGTCGTTCGCCTTTAACTTCGTCTCGGCCGAGCGTGCGAACAGGTTGAGTGTGCAGTTGGTCTTAAGGAACATGGTAGACACGTACAGACTGGTAGCCCCATCTACAGTCTGATACACGTCCAGCAAAAACTGCTCGTCTATCCACGCATCATTTATAAAGTCAAAGTCCTCCCGGAAAAATGACACTTTTCCGTCAAGGCTTATCCTAAACAGCTCTTCACCAGACTCCTTCTTGTATTTCTTGTACAGGTCCTTGTAATGAGGGTTGCACGGCCTAAACATATCGAGCATACCCTCTATTGTACTGCTATAGGTAGTATCGGCAAGGCGAAAGGCAACGTACATAAAAGAGGTGCCCGGCCCGCCTATCCTCGAGCCATTTGAAACCTCTTCCGATGATATAAGGTTCTTACTCATATCGTACAGATATGCGAACACCGTAGCACCCCCCGGAAACTCTATGTGGTCACCTATCTTGATGCAGCATGATGGCCTGTCGAGACTTATAAAGTCGGTACAGCTATCGTCACCCGAAACTGAAGTGATGGCTCCAGTTTCTGAGTCGATTGATATGTCATTGCTAAACGTAACGTCTAGCCGTTTTCCCAGAACAAAATAATTTGTTACCCTCATTTCACTATACGTTTAACATTGCCCTTGATTATCATTGTCGAACCGTTGCCCAGCGGTATAATTCTTTCGTCAACCCGCTTTCTAATAGCCTCTACGCTACTCTCCAGCCGAGAGACGTCTACCCGATTCTGGGTGTTGAATACAGCCTGTAGGTTCTCGCCCTTCTGAAACACGCTAGCATAGTGCTGTTCAAACACGCCTTTGTTAAGGCTCTCGATAATATCGGGAAGTACTTTACGATACCTGTGCGTGTTACGCTTGTTGATAATAGCAAGCGCCTCGCCGCCTTCGGCCCTCATATTCCGTCCCTCGCGGTTCCTGGTATGAAGGTCAATGTCGTTTCCAGATGAGTGTGAGCCGCCCTCCAAAAACTCGAGACCACCTTCGCCATATTTCTCTTGCTGAACCTTAGACACCTGCTTGGCCTTGACTTTAGACACCGCGAAAGATGCCCACATGCCAGCTATGGCCGCAATGGCGAGCGCCGGACCTACAGGGCCCATACCCGAAAACGTGCTCCACAGCTGGGCACTCGCCGTTACGAGAGACGAGGCCTGCGTGAGCGAGTTGATGGCCTCCTGGCGTCTCTGCGCCTGCTCAAGTATTTTAGCCTTCTTCTCCTGGTTCCGCTTTTCAAGTTCGAGGTTTTTCTGCGCGCTCGCCACGTTGCTCGCATATCCGTTGTTCCTCGCCTCTATCTCGGCATCGAGGACCTTCTGCGCCCTTTCGACCCTTTCGTCAGCCAGACGCTTCTGCTCTTCGGCCAACTCTATCTCGGCCTGCATTATGGAGTTTATGTTTTCGATGGTCTTTCCGACCACATCGTCCATAGCCGAAATGTAATCGTCGTCAAAGCCCATTTGCTGTAAGATACCGCCACCGATGCCGTTATCGCCTACACCCTTTATAAAGCCGGAAATGCCGGTGAGTTCTTTACGCTTCTGCAAATTACCCGCCACATTCGCATTCAGTGCATCAGCCTCGCTCTCCGACAAATTAAGTTTGCCATCATTATACAGCTCAAGTTTTTTGAGCATAAGTTTACGCTCAAAGTCAAGCTCCTCAACCTCTCTCTGCCGGCTCGACTTTTTACGGAGGTTGGCCAATTCCTGCTCGGCTTTTACCTCGAGCTGGTATTTCTTCAGCAGGTAATTGCCCTCATACAGAGCCAGCTGTCTGTTATACTCTGCCGATATCTTTCCGGGGTCGCTCTGCTTTGTCGGGTCAGCCAAGGTGTTGGATGCGAGGGCTATCTTCTTCTGCGCGATTATCCGTTCCTTTCCGATTCTAAACTCCTCATCAGAGAACTTATCGACTAACTTGGCCTGGCTATCCAGACCCCTTAGCCTAATTTCGTAGATTTCCTTATTTGACTCAGCCCACAACTTTGCCAGCTCTCGATTATACCACTGCGTTATTTCAAGGTCTCGAGCCGCTTGAGCCGCCGGGTCGCCCTCGTTCTCAAGATTTACGTTAGAGTATCTCCGCTTGTCTCTCTCATTGTCGAGCATCCCAATTTTAATATCGCGCTCACGGCCGATTGACTTTTCCATAAGGCTACCTGCCCCGCCTATCGAGCCCCGTTTAAGCATTTCCGTACGTAGCATCTTCTCATACGCTATTTCAGCCTTCAGAAATGCTACCCGCTTGGCCTCATTGCCCGTAATGGCATCTATCCAAGCGTTCTGCTCCTTGAGCTGCTGCTTTTGCTCGTCTGTCAGTGCCTTGTACCTAGAACCCAACCCTTTCAGATAACTCTCATTCTTGGCCCTTATGTTTTCAAGTCGCTTGAGGTCTACATTATATGCGTCCTCAGCCGCTTTTTCGCGCTTACCCAATTCATCTTGGTACAACTCGGTTTTAGAGCCTTCAAGTTTCTTATACAGCTCTACACTCTGCTGGTTAATTCGGTCTGCAAGGTCCTTCAGCTCCCTCTGTGTGCGGGTTTTCTCTGCTGCGTGGCCCTCTCCCTCATACGGCCTCAGTCCGGACTGCTCAAGTACCTTTCTCGCCTCCTCCTGCGCCTCGAGTTCAATGTCTATATATTTTTGTGCAGCCAACCGCAACATGTTTCCTTCGCCCTCGTACTCCAAGGCCCTCCTGCGGACTGTTCGCTCTAGGCGCTCTGAGAAGGTTCCCGTAGAGGAATAACTTCCGCTAAAGTACCCCGCCCCCGTATACAGATAGTCCATAAACCCAGGGCCCGACTCTCGTAACGTGCTACCCTCCATTTCTGATGTAAGGGCCTGCTTGAATTTCTCAGCCGCTATAGTGGCGGCCGCCGCTGCTTTAGCCCTCTGGTAAAGTGACTGACTCACGGCATCAAGTCTCTCATGCGAGGCGAACAATTCTTCAGCCTCGTTTACGTTCCTTATCGAGACGCCCAACCGTTCAAACAAAGAGGCGTTATGCTTTACCCACTTCGTCCTATCCGACTCCTGCAAATGGTCCCACTGGTCGGCTAGCTTGCTGAGGCTGGCCATATTCTTACCATAGCCCTCATCATTTTTATCTAGGGCCTTCGTAAGTGTCTCAAGCATTTCAGCCGAGCTCTCTATGGTAGTGTTAAAGCCCATCAGTTTGCTGATAGTGCTTATGATTTTATCGCCGTACATAGAAAAGGCGGTGATAACAAGCATAAGCACCGTCTGTAGGCCAAACAGTGAGCCTATAATGGTCTTGGTGATACTCGTAGTCTTCTGTCCAGCGGCTATCGCCTGCTCATTCGCCACCTTCATTTTCTTAATCTCGTCAATAACAATAGGTATGTTATTTGACATAGCGAGAAACAGGGTGTTTAGGCTAATGGCCGCTGACGGAAGTTCTCGAACTACCTGCTGTATCGAGTACCCCAAGCCATTCCACACCTTGTTGTAGTTACCTACCGACAGAGTATGGTTGCCAGTAGCCTCTTGCAGTTTGCGCATTTGCGTGTAAATAGCCAGCAACTGCTTTTCGGCCTCCCGTTTCGTCCGGAGACTGTCCTGGTCGGCAGCTGTCATGGCATTCACCTCGAGTTTTAATTTCCTATAGGCCGCAGACAGCAAGTCATAGGAATAGGCCTGTAACTTAGAGGTGTCGATGTTGTCAACACCAGCCTTCTTTTTCTGTATCTCCAGCTCAATATCGGCCTTTTTCAGAGCCGACACCTGCTTCAGTACAGACTTGCTCCTAAGAAGCTCACCGTATTCCTTAGACTGGGCCGCCGTCAGTTTCTCTTTAGTCTTCGCCAACTCGCCCTCAATTCTGTTGAGTTCTGTCATTTTGACAACGGTAGGCTTCAACTGGTCGTCAATCTTTTTAAGTTCGTCACGTGTTTTGCGGATTGTCTCCAGCATAACGTGCCCCACAGCAACGTCGTCCCGCTTGGTGGAACTTAGCGCTTTATAGTCACGAATGGTTTTTTCGAGCGTCAGCCTTAGCTTGTCATAGCTACCTATCCTCGCATCAATTTGTCTCTTCATTTCCACCGACGCCCTGTTAGTGTCGGATATCTGTGATTTCACATAAGCCAGTTGACGCCCCTCTTCCGTTTGCGCCTGCGCCAGCATCCTATAGGCCTCTTGAAGTTTGGACGTGGAAACAGCCGCCCTTTCGATGCTGGTCCTTCCCTGATTGGTAGCACCAGACGCACCTGAAAGTGCCTTACTTATACCCGCCGCATTTTCCTTAATGAGGCTTGCCGTGTCCACAAATGTCTTATTAAGGGCCTCGAGTTGACTGATTAGATTTGATATCGAGTCGTCAGCCGAAATGAGGTCGCTATATTTGATTTTCTCCTCCATTACCTTCTCCCTATTTGTTTACCGGTTTTACTCTCGGCCTCTATCATTTTCTCGATAGTTGCCAGAGCATTATAGTATTCAAGCACCGTCATATCCTTCGCCTTTAGCCCCGTTTTCTGACTTATAATAAGGCACGAAGTCTCGTACTGCTTGTTTGTAGTCACTTCAACCGACTCAGGTCCGATATACTTCTGTGGCTTGTATTTGGCAAACTGGGCATCGTCTATCGCCTCCACCGCCTTCTCATTATCCTTCCCATCAGTGATTTGTTCCAGCACTAAAAGAGTTCGCTTCTTTACAATGTCGTAACATTCCTTTTCCCTCGCGCTCACGAACACCGCCGGATAGTACGTTTCCAGCTCGGTACGAAGTTTTTTTTTACGAAATTCAAAAAGCCCTCTATCATAGAGGCGGGAGCCTCGTTTATCTTCCCCAGCAATTCCTTCAAGCCATCGTCCGACAGGTCGGTATTTTTAACCCCGCCAACAGAATGTACAAGGGCCGCAAAGGCCAAGTACTTCGGTGATACCTCAGACACGATTAGGTGCATAGCCTGCCTCATATTCTGTAGCTCGTCCATCGCTTTCTCCTTTTCGCCCTTGCTTATCATCTTGGCGACGTTTATGATTTTAGCGTCAACAGACTCTATATCCGAGCCTAGGCCAGCATCAATAAGTACACACTTGTTGTACTTTTGGAAGTTCACCACCGGCAGCTCATCGATGCTATCGTAGAGCTTCACCAGTTTTCCGTTTATGACATACTGTCTCATAATAGGTATCTTGTTATTGGCGTGGCCATAAAGGCCATTGGTAAATATCTGATGTCCCCCGTTGCGAGGATAGCACCACCCGCAACTATAAGGTTCACCCAAAAAGAAAAGCAAAAGTCGCAATCAACCGCTTTTGCTATAAGCGGCCAACCGGACACATCAGCTTCGTCCCTAATGCCGTCCCTTATCCCTGTCCGCGTAAGAAACAAGATGCAAAACGCTGAGAGCAGCGCCAAAATAAAAATAGACTGTATCAACATACTTCGTTAGCTATGATTTCAAATTCTACACGTATACCCGCAAACGGGTGCATAAAAAACTGCTTGTCTATATTCTGTATACCCTCAGACTTATATGAATAAGGGTTGTAGGCTCTCATGATAGAGTACCCATCATACAGCTTTTCAAGCGTCTCGTATACAGCGATGAGCTTAAACTTCCCATCTTCAACCAATCCTGGGGACGAAAGGACTGATAGTATCTCATTCTTAACCTCCTCAGAGTAGTTAGCCCTCGCATCTGCGAAGATAGTGTTTAAATCAAACCAAAACACTATTGCACCCGAAAATTTCAAATTCGTTTTTCCCGGGGTGAATATCGTTATTTCTTGAGGGTCATAGATATCGAACCAGCTGAAATTACCAAGAGTGTCCGACGGCATAAGGGACTCGTATTCACCATTGCCTACATAGGCGGCTGGGTACAAAACCTTATCCTCGCCCTGATACTCCGTTATTTTATAGCCCCTTCCGAAAGAATGGTTAAGCCAACTCAACCTCTCCTTCAATTTGACCTGTATGCCCTGAATAACCTTGTCCAACAATACGGGGTTATCCTTCATTGGTATCCTCACATTGTCCTTGAAATTATGCCTCATAAGTAATGCTTTATTCGTTTGATTAGTTCTGGCTTAACATAGCCCTTCAGCAGTTCTGCGATATTGTCCGGCGATAACCGAAGGATAGCCGACCCGTACTTAGCTTTAAGGTCCTTGGTCTTAACATCGGTAGCGACTATGTAAAATCCCTCATCGTCAGACTTCAGTCTAAAGGACCTATGAAAAGCCCCGGTATCCCGCAAAGTAACCCTATCGGTCGGCTGTCCCTTTTCACGCTTGATACGGATAGTGCCTATTTTATAGGGCTCGTAGGACGAAATGACCTCACCATAACCATTTATACCACGCTCATACAGCTGGTCGTTAGCAACCATATCTATAATCACATCCGAGTACTCCATGATTATGGCCCTCAGTTCCTCGTTTATCACGTCCCGAGAGGCCTTGACTCTCCGTATCAGGTTAGTTATCGCATTCATGTCAGATACTTCTGTATTTTATGCCACCATTGTTGCACGGCAGACACGCTCTGTCTATGCCCTCAAAAGTAAGCTCAATCGCCTTAAATGCCAAATCCAGCTGATAATTAAGGCCACTCTTCTTCATAGACGCGCTATCACCATCCAACTCGTACAACACTTCCGTCTTGCTGGCGTTGATGATACTTCGGTTAGCCCTCGCATTTGAGTTATATGCGAACTCTCGCAGAAAATCAGCGCCTACCTGCTTGGCCACAACATCGGCAAACAGATGCCTCTGACCGATAATGGTATCGGTAATGTCGCATGCCACCGTTATGTCAAGATTAATGCCGTAGTTGCTGGTGTACACGTAATTATTATCCTTCACGTCCCACATTGACAGTCCGTCTGTGGTATCAACCAACTCAGAATTTACATAGAACGGATGCACCTCAAAGTACTTGCTCCAAATCACCCAGCTCGCATAGTCGTTCCTCGAGCAAGTGGTGCAAGGCTCTTTAGACCAGTCCCTGTTCTTTTTAATCGCCTCGCTACCCACCGGTAGTTCATCCTGATTGTATACCACATACCAGCTGCCACCCGCGTCAATGGCGCTGTCCGAATATGGCAGGTAGACATCGTTAAGGGCAAACCACTCCATCGCATTGTCCTTCTGTTTCGTAAAGTGCAGAACCCTGTACGGCTCGGGAAGGCTGGAGTGCATAATGTACACGGTGTAGTCACCGGCTTTTGAGAACTGAAGACCTATTTTGTTAATCTTCGTAGTAATACCCTTAGCGCGAATGGGTACGAGTTCAAAACCGCAGACATTGCTTCGGTTCGGTTCCCTATCCACAATCCTACCGGTGCCGTCAAACAGAGTCTGGTTTTCAAACAGCATCTTGTACGTGCCCTTATTCAGCTTTTCGTTCACAAAACGCATAACGGCTTTGGCTATGCTCGCATTAGTCTTGTGGCGAAGCCAGTCTGAAAACAAATCGGTTTTCATCCAATACGTTATGTCCGACACATCGTGCCCGATACCATCCTTAATGGCCCTGTAAAGGTCGCCGCCTGACGTGACCAAATCACCTTTAACATAGTTAGCCGAACTCGAGTACGCTGGGAAGGTCATACCGTCAAAATTCGGAGCGACACTCGCCAAATTAGAGAGGGTCAGTAACGGATGCACCTGCTGAAAGGTCAGACCGGAGTCAGACCTTGTAAGGTCCTCGTCAATTCTCATATCAAGCGGGCTGTAATTCTGTTCCCAACCCACGAGGCCGGAAAGAGCCCCTATAACGTCCTTAATTCTTATCATAGTGCTGAAAAATAAAAAAAAGGAAATAGGGGCAGGGCTAATGCCCTGCCCCTATCTCCCAAAAGCCAACAGAAGTCCCGGACAAGCCGGAATTTATTTTAGCCGGACACCTCTTTGGTGTTGACCGGACTGGTGGTCGTGTTCGCAACGACAACGGTCTCACCGTAAACGGCGCCTACAGAGCCAACCTCAAACTTAATGACCGGCGAAGGAAGGGCCGGTACTGCGCTTGAGCCCGAACCAGTTGCCGCTGGGTGAGAGTTGTAAGATGTGATGAAAGCAACGTCTACCGCAAAGCCATAGTGCTCTTTCATTACGCGGTCCATGTCGGCAGAAGCGGCGCCAGCAATAGCGCTGTAATCGCCAACAGACTCGTAGTAATAAGTGCCGCACTGAATGTTCAGCACTGGGAGGGTAGCGATACCCCACTCGTGACCGGTACGCGCTGTAGTACCGTTCAAGCACTCACGCTCGAAGCGGGTTAGCACACCAAGCGAACCCTCGTTGACCGCAAAGCCCTGAGCGTAAACGTTCGCCTTTGGCGCGATGCTGTTCGAGAAGTGGAACACCTTGTCAGCCCACTCGTTACGCTTGTTCACGGAGTTGTAAATGTCTTTCTGAGCCAACTTCTGAACCATTGACTGCAAGCCTGCATCACCAATGATGTGCATCTGGTCAAAGAAGTCGTTAGAACCTGCCATAACACCGAGGTCTCCCAGGATATTCTCGCGCTGGTTCCAGTTAGCGCTCAAAATAAAGGTAGGGGTGCCACCTGTTGAGTCGAAGCTGTAAAGCAGCGGGTTCGCGATAGCCTGAGTCTTAGCCGAGTCAAGAGCTGTCAAGGCAGCGCTGTCAAGGGCCTTACCCAAAGCGTAAATGTTCTTCATCAACTTCTTCTCAAAGTCTTTCTGATAGCCGATTTCGTTGTTCATGTACAACGAAGGCACCATCGTGAAGCCAAAAGAATAAGTTGCGAAGGTTACCTCTACCAAAGCAGAGGTGTTCTCATCGTCAGCGATAGTGGCGCTGCGGGCGTTTGAAATGGTTACGCCCGAGTCGTAATTGATAACGGGCACCTGCAACTTAGGAGCCCCAATAGAGTTTCTTGCCTTTGCCTTCAACTCGTCAGACACCATACTCATAGGAGAGTTGGTCTGCTCTACGAAGCAGTCGAAAGCGCCGTAACGACTGCCCCTAATCTCATACTTGTCCAAATTCGAGTTCGCTCGAATGTTTTGGATTCTGGTTGCTACTAAACTCATGGTTTAAAGTTTTTTTATAAGGGTTTACATTATGTGTTGTGCGCTCTTAGTGGCCTTCCCTTCGCTACCAGAGCAAGCGAGTTATCGAATAGGCAAACTTGACACGTTGTTTTCGGTCCTAATCTGCAATAGTTTGTCTTGGAACTCAGCCGAGTCCCTTGTAAGGCCCTCGGACAGCAACGCCTTTTCAATCATCTCGTCCGCTTCCACTTGGCTCTTAGCACCGCTAATATCATAGAGTGATGCCGGATTTCCCTTCGGGGGGTTCGTAGGGGCTGTACCGCCACCCGGTTGGCGCTTGCCGACATCAATAACGTCCTTGAGCGAGGTCTGCATAAGCAGTTCTTCAGCGGTATAAGGACTAAGGTTAGTGGCCGGATTATTAAGGACGTTACCCGCCGCATCGCGGAAAACAAGTCTTTTACCGCCGTTGCCATCCTCAATAAAGTCGGGAGTGCCCTTCTGAAGCACCTCGTTTTTAGCCGAGTCAAGCAAGATTTTGGCGATTCCGTCCGTAATACCGGCCTTAAACTTAATGCCCGCTGTGGCAGCCTTGAACGCATAGTCCAAATGAACGGCCTTAATCTGCTCGTTAAGGGCCTGCTTCTGCTTGTCGAACTCTGCAACATTAGTAGTAAGCTGAGTCTGAAGCTGGCTAACAAGGTTCTTAGCGTCTTTCAGCTGTTGCTTGAGGTTTTCATCGCCGGCATTGGCCGCCAACTTCGCCTTTAGGTCCTCGATGGTCTTGTTCGCATTAGCGAGCTGGGCGGCCACTGTAGCGTTAGCGCCCTCCTTGCTTTTATATTCGGTCAGAATGCGCTTCAAAAAGTCGTATGACTTCTCGCCAGGGTTCTTCTGCATACCGGTTACAGCAAGGATATCGGCATCGTAGCGCCCGTGAAGTTCACCTATCTTCGTGCCGATAACGTTTTGCTCGTCATTCTGTGACATTTCCGCAATAGCGGACAACTGGGCGTCTGTTAGACCCGCCAAGTTCGTGTTGGCCTTTAAAGTTTCAATCGTTAGCATTTTGGGATACTTTTTATTTAACAACTAGTGCCTCCGCTTCGCCATAAGGGTCGTGAAGCACTTCGGCTACGTTCAGACCCAGACAGTTGTGGTAGGTCTTAAAGCGGTCGAACTCGTTTTTAGTCATATTCATAATGAACAGCTTCGCGACTTCCTTGCCGGTCCGCTCATCGTAGCGATTGCCCTTGTAGACACGAAGGATAACATTTCGTGAATACCGAGGGTCTACAACAAAAGCTGGCCCCTCACTAAGTGCCTTGTTATCCTCGTTTAACTTGGCCTGCTCCTCTTTGAGCACCCCGTTAACCTCATCTAACTTGGCCTGTAGCTCATCGGTCCACCTTTCGGGGTTGCTACTCTTGGCCGCCTCCAGCTTGGCCCGAACCTCCTGGAGTCTCTGTAAATCGTTCTTTTTTGACATATTCTCTTAACTTTTTGGAAATTCGTTCCACTTTTTCTGACATAGAAAGGTTTTCGCCGAAGTTCACGATGTTGATGTTCTCCCGCTCGAACTTGTCTATGTAGCCGATGAAGTTCAGTTTCAAAACAACTTTGTCCCTGTCCAAAAGGCCCTTCTCGTACAAGTTAAGCACTTCTGGCATAGTCTTGTGAGGGTACGGCTCGAGCTGCTTTAAAAGCAGCATTCTGGCCAACGCCGCGGGGTCATTCTTATACTCAACCTCGATTATCTGCTGCGACAGAGAGTCAAGCTCCGCCTCACTGGCACCATTGTCCTTCGCCTTCTTGAACTTGTCGTAAAGTTCGTCAATGGTGAATACGTAAAACTCGGTGCCCCAGTTGATATTTGACGAAATGAACGCCTCGCCGTAGCGCAATCTGCACACCGTATCGTCTACGAACTTCTGAGCCGACTCAAAATTAGTTTTAAGGTTCAACAACACAGCCGTCTTGGCCTCAAAGTTAGCCGCCACCTGAGTCTCGTTGATAGCCTCCTTCTCGCTCACGGAGCCGCCTACTCCAACAACCTCGTTGATAATCTCATTTCTCAGACGAACGCACTCGTCTACGTTGTATGCGAGTGACTTATCATCAACAGTGGTTATAGTGACGGGTTGGTGCAAGTCAGCCACACCATCCTGAACGTTCGGAACAGGTATCTCCAAGAACGAGCCCGGACCGGCAATACGCCTGTTGGAACAGCACGGACACGGCTCGAGCGAGCCGTCTGCGAGTACTTTATACTCGCCTTTCGCATTCCTCAAGAAGCCGCCGTCGCAATAGTCACCCGTCTCGTTATTCGAGTAGTTGCAGTCGGCCTCGTAGGCACTGTAGATAGGGTATGGGGCATACAGGTCAAGATGCCTTTTTGACGTAGAGAAGAACAATAGCCAGTCAAGGTTGCTCAACTCTTTGGTAAGCGGGTTCTGCTTCACCTCCTTGTCCTGCTCGTTCACCTGACTTTGCCAAAAGAAGCGTGCCGGACAATAGCCGAGCCCGTGGGCCGTCTGCGTGTCAACGCCGATAATCTCAAGTGTGCCCTCCTTGCAGTTGAACACTCTGATATACTCATCATCGAACACGGCCACCTTGTCATTGGGCTGCCTGAACGCTATCCACTTCAACTGAGTGCCGTCTACAGTCTCGTAGTCGATGATGTCGTCAACCTCGAGGAAGTAGAAGTACGGCTCAGGCCGCAGTCCTGACTGTTCTCTCGGCAAATCGACAACAAGCACAGAGTTAGGTGAAACCTGCATCCGCTTCCACGCCGTTTTGTGCCAAACCAATGGCTCGTTCAGTTTGGCGCGTCTGTAGTTGTGCCAGTCCTCAAGTAACTCCTGACTTGAGAATTGATACGTGATAGACGAATTGCGCGAGTGGAATACGCGTTCCAGTTCCCTGTACACATCATCCACAACGGCTGTCGTACTCAGTGGAAACTTGAACAGGCCCAAAAAGATAGTAAACTTATCCTTGGGCAGGAACCCCCTCACCCAGTCCAAAAAGTCCGAAGCGGGCTGACGTATGTCACCGCTGCTCAGATTGGTCTCGGTGTGGAAGCGCAGCCTCTTCTGAAGCGCCGACGCCTTCATCAGCTGCCGGCCCTTCTGGGGCTTTGCCAGGAAATTCCGTATCTCGTTTAACTCTAATGCCATCTTTTTCTGAGTAGTAATACTTAGAGCCGGGTTTGATTCTCCAGCCTCCGTTGGCCGCGTCACCCAGGGCAAGCAGGCGCTCGGCATGGTCAATGGCGAACGCCCTCTCTTTCCCCTGCGGTGTCACTAGGAGGACTTGTGTAGTCTCCCTAGCCATGTTACAAGTCGGTTAAAGGGTTGTAGTCGAAGGTCGAGGCCTTCAGAATTTTCAAGTCGTCAGACCAGTTAGGCAGGAACTGCCAGCTGATTTCGTTAGAGTCAACCTCCTCGAAGCCGCCGAACTTCTTATCGCCGACAAACAATCGTGCGATAGGGATAGGCTTGTAGTGCTGGGTAGAGGTGCTGCCCGAAGTGGTTGTCCCACCGTCAAGACAGCCGATATTGCCGTTCTCGTCAACAAGGTACACGCCAATGTTCTCGCACATGAAGCCCTTCAGAACCTTGATAACCGACTGCTGCTCCTGATAGATTGCGCCGGTGAAGTTGGTAGGCTCGCGACCGATAACCATCTCCTGACCTCCGAGTGTCTGGTTGCCGCCGCCAAAGGTACGGGCCGCACCCGGTTCGGTAGTAGGGTTGCAAAGGTAAGGAGACACGACAATCTTGGTAGCGTCAGCCGCGGTTAAGAGGGCAGCCATAGCGGTCTTAGCGGCTATGTCGCCGGCTGCAATAGTGTTCTCGCCAGCCGCGCCACGAATACGCTGGAAAATGACCTTTTGAATTTGGCCAAATGACTCTTTACAAGCGCTAGCCGTAATGCTAGCGAGTGACGCCGCTTCAGGGCATCCACAATTTAGTCCCATATTTAGTTTTTGTTTTATGTTAGACAAATGCGCTCGCTAGTACACGTTTTAGCCAACGCTATACTTTTATCTTGCAAATATAAGTTATCTTTTGCTATAAATCAATACCCTACGCACATTTATGGAGGGTTAAATTTCAC
>Ga0326513_10000783_pt1 | contig 26908 bp, 45 predicted proteins | sample 2_2465_0518_D_FD_203654 | JGI IMG/M metagenome (GOLD analysis project Ga0326513, IMG submission 203654) | Bovine rumen microbial communities from UC Davis, California, United States - 2_2465_0518 | ecosystem: Host-associated > Mammals > Digestive system > Stomach > Rumen | place: USA... | reverse complement strand
TGCACGAAAAAACACGTGAAACATTCGTGAAACATTTTTGCACGAGCAAAGGAGTGAACATGACTACATACAAAGGCATGGACTATTTGAAGCACAAACTGAGAAGAAAAAAGGACAGAGTCGAGACCAGGTATGACTTCTACGAGATGAAGAATGTTGTATACGACTTTGGGATCAGCACTCCGCCAGATCTCAGACATTGGATGGGCACACTTGGCTGGTGTGCTAAGGCGGTCGATTCATTAGCTGACAGGCTGGTGTTCCGTGAGTTCGCAGATGACAACTACGGAATGAATGAGATCTTCAACCAGAATAACAAAGATGTGCTGGTCGATTCGGCCATACTGGGCTCGTTGATTAGCTCGTGTGACTTTATTTACATAACGGCTGATTCGGACGGGTTCCCGAGGCTCAAGGTCATAGACGGGAAACACGCAACGGGGATTATAGATCCTGCGTCCAATTTGCTTAAAGAGGGCTATGCGATACTGGAATGGGACAGCCACGATCAGCCGATAATGGAGGCGTACCTGGTACCTGGGGTAACGTACATATTCGATCATGGCAAGTTGGTGAATGTCGTTACGAATAATGCACCGTTCCCGTTGTTGGTGCCGATAATCCATAGACCAGATGCGGTAAGGCCGTTTGGGCATAGTCGGATCAGTAGGGCGTGCATGTCCATAGTGAGTTCTGCGGTCCGCACAGCCAAAAGGTCTGAGGTTGCATCGGAGTTCTTTTCATTCCCTCAGAGGTACATTCTGGGCATGGATGAGAGTGCCGAAAAATTGGATAAGTGGAAAATAACAATGTCAAGCCTACTTCGGATAGACAAGGATCAGGACGGAGGACATCCGGTAGTTGGCCAGTTCCAGCAGCAGAGCATGACTCCGCACACGGAGCAACTGAAAATGTTTGCTGGACTGTTTGCTGGCGAAACCGGGCTTACACTGGATGATTTGGGATTCCCAAGTCAAAACCCGTCAAGCGCGGAGGCGATCAAATCAAGTCATGAGTCACTTCGCCTAATGGCAAGAAAAGCGCAGCGGGACTTCTCAGTAGGGCTCAAGAACGCTGGATATTTGGCCGCATGTGTCCGTGACAAGTACGGGTACAGGAGGGAGCCGGTCGCAGACATCAAAACCAAGTGGGAACCGATATTTGAGCCGGACAACTCCACGCTGTCAGTAATCGGTGACGGGGTAATCAAGATCAATCAGGCTATAGATGGTTACTTCGATAAGGCGAGCCTCAGAGATCTTACCGGAATAGAACCGGCAGAAGCGACCGATGATGGAATAATTCTACCAGATATGCCGACCTTAGAGGAGGTTGAGTAAATGAGTGATATTGCGCCGGAATTGTATGCGAAGATACAGGCAGACTTCAAAGCCGGTGTGAATAATAGCGCTGGCGTTCAAAAAATCATGCAAAAGGTCCTCAAGGGCAAGGCTAAACAGATAGACATGCACGAGTTGTCACGTTTACTGGGTGTAGAGGCTTCAAAGGCGCTAAAAGCAAACTTGGTGCTCAAGACCCTGCCGGATGAGAGGTTGTACTGGAATATTGCAGAAAAAACAATACAGCCGCTTCTGATCGAGGCTTATAAGAACGTCAATGCTTATGCGATCATCCAGCAAGACTTCGAGGACAAGCGTGCCGGTATAGGAGTGGAGATCGTGAAGGGCGGACGACCTGAGAACAGGGCCCGTGAAGTCATGGAGATGGCAGTCAACAGTCTGACCCAGGAGGAGTTAGACAATGCCCTTACAGATCCGACCATAACAGCCGTCCAAAAGTATTATGACGACTTCCAGAAGGAAAATGCAAAGCTGAGGCACGATCTGGGGCTGAAAGAGACCGTTGTAAGAGTTTATGACGGCAAGGGGCTCAAGAACGGGACGGAACCATGCACTTGGTGTTTGGCTCGTGAGGGGGTCTGGGACTATGAGACAGCATCAAAAAATGAGGTCTTTGCACGTCATCCAGGATGCGGATGCACTATAGAGCACCATACCGAAAAAGCGGTCATAGTCGTGTAAAAACGATTTGATATAGACGGAAGGAGGTGCAATGGAGTGGGTACTGTAGGGAGACAATCCCCAACGGTATCCGTGATTCTTCCTTATCAGGAGACAAAAGGACAGGAAGCTGTAGATCTGTACAACGAAACCGAGAATGAGGCGATAGAATGGCAGAGTGCATTGTTGTACGATGTCATGGGCGTTGACGATGATGGACTGTGGGTACATCAGAAGTTTGGTTATTCGGTACCAAGACGAAACGGGAAATCCGAGGTCGCTCTTGGTAGATGTCTTTGGGGGCTCAAGAATGGCGAGCGGATAATGTACACGGCACATAGGGCAATGACCTCCCACAAGATATGGGAGCGCCTTGACCGCATGTGTGCAAAGGCTGGAATCGTAGTGGAATCGTCTATAAAAGCATTCGGCAAGGAACACCTTTACACTGAAAACGGCGGAGTCATCGAGTTTAGGACGAGGACATCGACCGGAGGACTGGGCGAAGGGTACGACCTTCTGATAATTGACGAGGCGCAGGAATATACGCCAGATCAAGAGACGTCGCTTAAGTACACAGTAACCGACTCGGAAAATCCACAGACGATCATGCTGGGGACTCCACCAACTGCGATATCGGCAGGCACGGTGTTCCCGAAATACCGCAAAACGGTGTTGTCTGGGGCAGGGTTCGAGTCAGGGTGGGCGGAATGGTCCGTCCCGGACATGTCAGATCCTAAAGATTCGGAACTGTGGTACGAAACCAACCCGTCCCTGGGCTCATTCCTAAAAGAGCGAGCGATAAGGGCAGAAATCGGTGACGACGAGACGGATTTTAATATCCAGCGACTTGGACTGTGGCTCAAGTACAATCAGAAATCAGCGATAAGTCGAAACGAATGGGAAGCGCTCAAAGTGGACTCGTTACCTGACTTAAAAGGTCAACTTTACGTCGGGGTGAAATTCGGGCACGACTCGGCCAACGCAAGCGTGTCTCTGGCGGTCAAAACAGCCTCAGACAGCGTTTTTATTGAGACATTGGACTGTCGGAGCGTCCGAGACGGGGTCGAGTGGATAACGGCGTTTATTCGGTCGGCTGATGTCAGGGACGTGGTCGTAGACGGTGACGCTGGTAAGACGATACTGGCCGAAACCATGAAAAAGCTCGGACTAAAAGAGCCTCATATCGTAAAACCGGCGGACGTGATTACAGCCTCGGCGTTATTTGAGCAGTCAATAGCCAGCGGGTCGATATGTCACAAGGGTCAGCCGGCGCTTACGAGGGTCGTTACCAACTGCGAACATCGGCGTATAGGCTCAGGCGGTGGATTCGGGTATAACTCGATACTCGCAGGTGCTGATATATCACTACTCGAGAGCGCTGTACTCGCGCACTGGGCGTGTAAGGAAGCCAAAGAAACAAAAAAACAATCAGTTAGCTACTAAGGCGGACGCAATACGGCAGTCCGTTTTTTAGTGCAAATAAAACACGGATACCTTCCGGGAAAAGGGGGCAGAAATGTCATTTAAAGTTATTGAGACTCAGGAACAACTCGACGCTATTATAGGCGAACGTGTCAAGAGGGCTGAAAAGCTGGCGGAGGAAAAGGCCGCGGAGAAATATGCTGACTATAACAGCCTTCAGGACAAAGTCAAAGCCTATGAGCAACAGGTTGCGGACCTGAGCGAACAGCTGAAGAGTGGAGAAACTAAGTTATCAGAGTTCACAACCGAAAGGGAAGGGCTCGAGGCAAAAATCAAAGAGTATGAGACCGCGTCGATCAGGACGAAGGTCGCACTCGAAACAGGTCTCCCGTATCAGCTTGCAGAAAAACTATCAGGCGACGATGAAGAGGCAATCAGGGCAGACGCCAAAAAACTGGCCGAGTTCGTCGCTAAACCGTCCGCGCCGATGGGCGCCGCCGAACCAGATCGGTCTAACGAGGATCCGAAAGATGCGGCACTGTACGACATGGCGCGGCAATTAGGAAAGGAGTACTAACTAATGGCAACTATCACAGCAGGGATGAACTTCCCGACAACAGTTATCACCGAAATGTTTGACGCGGTCAGAGGTCACTCAGCACTGGCAAAACTGTCAGATCAGACACCTATACCTTTTAACGGCGCTACTGAGTTCGTATTTACAGCTGCCGGCGAGGCCGCACTGGTAGGCGAAGGCGATGCAAAGCCCGCAGGTGACGCCGCAGTTACCGCCAAGGTAATTAAGCCCGTCAAGTTTATCTATCAGCAGAGAGTAAGCGACGAGTTCCTTAAGGCTGGCGACGAAGTAAGACTTCAGTATCTTAGAGGATTCGCTGACGGATTCGCAAAGAAGATCGCACGCGGATTCGACATCGCCGCTATGCACGGTATTGAGCCGGCAACAAAGGCACCGGCATCCTTCAAGGCTACGAACAGCTTCGACGGGCTCGTAACCAGTAACGTCGTCCCATACGTCGCCGCATCTGTTGACGACAATATCGAGACTGCAATACAGGCAATAACTGACGGAGAGGTCAACGGAATCGCTATGTCAGCGACAGCCGCGTCCGCACTGTCCGCGATCAAGGTTAATGGCGTTCCTCAGTTCCCTGAGTTCCGTTTTGGCCAGAATCCTGACGGTTTCTTTGGTATGAGGTCAGACGTAAATACGACTGTATCCGTACAGGAGACCGGCGCATCCACAACTGACCACGTAATCGTTGGCGACTTCCAGAACGCGTTTAAGTGGGGCTATGCCGACAATATCCCGCTCGATGTAATTAGATACGGCGATCCTGACGGTGCTGGTAGAGACCTGAAACAGTATAACGAGGTCTGTCTGAGAGCTGAGGCTTATATCGGTTGGGGAATCCTCGACGCTAATGCGTTCGGTATTGTACAGGCTCAGTAAAGGGGGCTGTCATGCTATACGTAAACAAAGTTACAGGGGCCGTTATAGACGTTCCGTCTGAGATCAGGGGAGACTGGGAACCAGTCAAACAGGTCAAGGAAGAACCGAAAAAGGCGCCGAAAAAGACGGAGGCAAAGAAAAAATGAGTCAATCTTACGCAACACTTGCAGACGTGATCGCGATCTCTGGCGCGACCTATACGGCCGAACAGCAGGAACGTATTACCACGTTACTGCCGCTTATATCTGACTTAATCAGGTCAGAAGGTGAGGCGGTCGGGAAAAACATCGACGAGGCCATTGTAACCGACACGGCTTACGCCAGCGTTGTGAAGATGGTCACGGTGGACGTGGTCGCTCGGATACTCAGGCAAAGCACAACGGGCGAGCCTATGAGTCAGGAATCTCAGAGCGCACTCGGATATTCGTGGTCGGGTACGTATGCGATCCCAGGAGGGGGCGCGGCCATGTCACTGATGAACAACGAAAAGAAAATCTTAGGACTCACAAGGCAAAGATGGGGAGCAATGGACGTATGGGAAAAATCACATCACGAGGGATAACCGTTACTTTATACGAAGAGACCCAGATCGGTGAGGACGCTTTTAATCAGGCGATCTTTGAAGAGACACCGGTCGAGGTTGAAAATGTACTGGTAACTCCATCCTCACAATCCGAGATACTTGACTCTGTAAATCTATACGGTAAAAAGGCCGTTTATACGCTGGCAATACCTAAAGGCGATACGCACGACTGGGAAGATCGACGCGTGGACTTCTTTGGCGAGAGCTGGCGAGTGTTCGGGATACCATCCGAAGGTATAGACGGCCTTATACCGTTGGACTGGAACAAGAAGGTTACGGTGGAACGATATGAGTAAGTTTAAATTTGAGCTCAATGAGGAAGGCGTCAGGGAACTGATGCGGAGCGAAGAGATGCAGGACGTACTCGAGACCTACGCGCAACAGGTCGCAAAGAACGCGGGGGACGGGTATGAGCCAACTACTTACGTCGGCGAAAATAGAGCTAATGTGTCGGTCAGAGTGATGGCAGTCACCGAACAGGCCGAACAGGATAACTACGAGAACAATACACTATTGAGGTCGTTATGATGATAGAACAAGTTACTATATCTTATTTCAATGATGCTACTGGGCTCCCGAAGGCTTACATGATGAGACCTGAAAAGGCGCCTAACAAGTACATTCTCATAGAAAAAACGGGTTCTCGCGTGCAAAATCACATAACGACGTCAACTCTGGCGTTCCAGTCATACGCGCCGACTTTACTCGAGGCGGCACAACTAAACGAACAGGTCAAGGAAACTGTCGAGTCTATGATAGAACTTGACGACATTGTCTCTGTCAATCTCAATTCAGACTATAACTTTACTAATACGGCCGATAAGCAACCACGCTATCAGGCCGTTTTTAACGTTACTCACTACTAAGAGGAGGAATATCATGCCGAACAATGCAACTAATGTATCCGCTGGAAAGCCTAAAGTCGGCGGAGCAATATATAGAGCGCCATTATCGGACGCGCTTGTACTCCCAACCGATGCGACTACTGCGCTCGATGCGGCGTTCGTCCTGCTCGGATACGCCTCAGACGAAGGGCTTGTTAATACTAACACTCCCGATTCTGAGACGATCAAAGCGTGGGGCGGCGATCCTGTCCTGTCGATCATGAACGAGAAACAGGACGAATTCAAAGTAACTCTTATAGAGGTCCTCAGGAAAGACGTTTTATCGGCTGTATATGGCTCTGATAACGTAACCGGTGACCTCCAGAGTGGTATCACTGTAAAAGCCAACTCTGACGAACCAGAAGAAGCTGCTTGGGTGTTCGAGCTCGCAATGAGGGGCGGCGTTCTTAAGAGAATCGTCATACCTGATGCAAAGATGACGGAACTCGACGACATCGAGTATACGGACGAGGACGCTGTTGGCTATGCGATGACGCTGTTGGCGATGGCTGACAGTGCCGGTCAGACACACTACGAGTACATCAAGGCGGCTTAAAGAGACATAACACCGGAGGTAAAACATGAAAAAGGGCACACTGAAAAACGGCTTCGAGTTCGAGGTCGACGAAAAAGTAATGGACGATATGGAATTTATCGACCTACTGGCTGAGGCTGATGACGGCAACCCGCTCCGATTCAGTAAGGCAACACTCATTCTCCTCGGCAAAGATCAGCGTAAAAGACTGTACGACAGCATAAGGGCGGATGACGGAAGGGTCCCGCCTGAGGTTTTTAGTGATGTATTTTACGAACTGATGGAGGCTTTAGGAGAAGAGGGAAAAAACTGATGGCCCTCGCCGGCATCATAGCTCGTTACAAATCGGACATGATCTGCGATCTCGCAGAAACGTACCAGATTTACGACTATAAAAGGGTGCCGGGGCGATTACTCGGCACTCTGGTTGCTGGCTTGGGGGTTAATTCGAGAATCTATCAAAAGATAGCCGGGCAAAAGGTACCGACGGACACGGTCATGTTGGCGCTGATCGTGGACGAACTGAGGCGACTCACGTACCTGATGGACGGCAATAAGCATAAAAAACAACCGGAGTCTATGGCGGCGCGGCTTGTGGATAAGCCTGAGGCGGATGATGGGCGACTGTCATTCTCTTCGCCTGAGGAATTCGAGGCGTACCGTGCGGCTCTGTTAGGAGAAATCAATGGCGACTGATTTAGGTAAAGCGTACGTACAGATAGTACCATCGGCGCGCGGAATCTCCAGTTCTATGACATCAGCACTAAACCCGGCGGCGGCTACTGCCGGCAAAAGTGCGGGGTCGACTATATCCCAGAACATGGGGCAAAGGATAAGCGCGGTCGGTAAAAACTTCATCAAAGCAGGGGCAATCGCGACAGCTGTATCGGTTCCGATAATAAACGGAATTAAAGATGCGCTATCAGCGTATGAGGTACAGGCGTCGGCCGAGACAAAGCTGACCGAAATATATAAGACTCGTATGGGCGCCAGCGATAAGGCGGCAAAGAGTACCATGAACTTGGCCAGTGAGCTACAAAAGCAGGGCGTAATCGGTGACGAGGTAGCAATATCTGGAGCCCAACAGCTCGCAACCTTCGCAAAGTACCCGAATACGATCAATACGTTGCTCCCGGCAATGAATAATTTGCTGGCTCAGCAAAAGGGCGTTAATGCGACCACAGACGACGCGGTAAACATCGGTAACCTCATGGGTAAGGTCCTCATGGGTCAGACCGGCGCGCTTAGAAGAGTCGGCGTCAGCTTTACGGAAGCCCAGGAACAGGTACTGAAGTACGGAACCGAAGAAGAAAAGGCGGCGATGCTGTCTCAGGTTATCACCGACAACGTCGGTAACATGAACAGCGCACTGGCTCAGACACCTGCCGGCAAAATGGCACAACTGAGTAATTCAATGGGCGATCTAAAGGAACAGGTCGGCGCGGCACTGGCTCCGGCACTGGCTCAGCTCGCACAATACGCAAGTGAGAAACTGGTCCCGTTACTCGAAAAGATAATCGGGTTCCTTCAGGACCATCCCGTAATCGCCAAGATCGTGATCGGGCTGACTGGTCTGCTGGCTGTCGGTGGTCCGTTGCTGATAATGCTCGGGACACTCATGACGATATTACCCGCCATCGGTGGCGCTTTCAGTATGCTGTTAGGTCCCGTTGGTCTGGTCGTTGCAGCAATAGCGGCGGCCATAGCAATCGGCGTGGCACTGTATAAGAACTGGGACGTAATCAAAAAGAAAATACTGGCGATCTGGCAGACACTCGCTCAAAAGGTCGCGGCGCTAAAACATAGCATTACAACTGCGTTCTCTAATATTGGGACCACAATAAAGTCAATAGTCTCAAAATGGCTATCAGTAATAACGTGGCCGTTTAAGAAGGCGTGGGAGTTTATCAAAGGCGTCGCTGATAAGATCAAGAGCGTATTTAGCTTTGATTTTAGCCTTCCACATATAAAATTACCGCATTTTTCAATACATCCTAAAGGGTGGCACTTTAGCGACTTGCTCGAAGGATCCATCCCGTCACTGGGTATCGACTGGTACGCAAAGGGCGGTATCGTTGACCGTCCTACTGTTATCGGTGCCGGTGATGTAAGAGGCGGCGAAGGTATCGTCCCGCTGACACCATTCTGGAACCAGATGGACGCTATGGCTGACTCGATCGTGGGCGGACTTGCCACGGTTGCGGCTGGGTCCGGCGGCGGTGGCGACATACACTTAGACATATATCTGTACCCGTCAGGGCCTAAGATGGGCGAAGAGACGGTCAGAGCTTACGACACTTATAAGAAAATACTCGGATAACTGGAGGCAACTATGGCACTCACAGCACTCGATTACATAACAATAGACGGCACTCAGATATATAAGCCGCCAGAGTTCGCGCCTCAGATAGAGGATATTTATTCGGGCGAGTATACGACTTGCACGGGTAAGACTGTCGGCGACTGTATAGGCTGGAAGTGGTCAGATATGACACTACAATGGGACGCACTACCTCAGGACATGGTCGACGTACTTGTAAATATGTCAGGGGAGGCGACACTGGTATTTGATAGCCCGCTCGGAACTCAGACGGAGAAAATAATCCGTTCCTCAGCGGTACAACTAAGGAATCGTAACACTATAAGAGGACAAACCATCTGGCGCAATGTAAGCGTCGCCATTAGATTCATCAACGCCCACCCGAAGGAGGCGAGCTCATGAGCGCGATCGACATCCAAAACAGCCGACAGATCAGGGACCCGATGGACGTGCTGATAACGCTGTCACTCGGGACCGACATCGCAATGACATACTCGGGATATAGTAGCGCAAAAATAGCGGACGGCGTCCTGAATCAGAGCAGCTGGCCGATGCGAGGACTGGCGGACCTACAGGGCAACGGCTTCCCGCTCGATGGGAGCAGGGTGCTGTATAACCCGAACACAAGCCCGTCGCAGACAAACGGAAAGCTCGGAGTGCGCGGAAACGTAGGCCAGCCCGTAAGCGTAACGGCGACAGGCAACGACACAATCGCGTCGCTCGCCATATCCGTAACGGGTGCGGCATCCGTAACGCTGAACGGCGAGACGACCGAAATCACAGGAAGCCATGTCACGCTTCAGCTACTCAATACGACCGCGGCGCTGACCTTCCAGCCGTCAAGTGAGGACCGAAGGGTCGAAATCATAACCGTACTACCTGAGGCGGACTTCGTAATCAATAACGACAATCTCATAAAGGCAACGGTCTCCCTTAGGTCAGACCTTTCGATAATCAACCCGACGCTTCCGGAGAGCGAGCTGACGGTGGAGGTGTATCAGGACCTCGATGTATCCGAAGCGGTCGGCTCGATACCAGAGGACACGCCGATCACGTATCAGGCGGGCTATCCCGGCGACATGAGCCCGGTCCGTAGATTTTACGTATCGGGACAGGTTACGTGGAAGGACAACGTGCTGAGCATACAGGCCGTGGACGCGGTGCATTTTTTAGATAAGGAGCTTGCTTTTTCTTTGGGAGTGGGGACAACTGGATACTATGATACCAGCGCGCCCAGTGTTGCACGAGCTCAAAACATTGTAAATTACTTGGTCAAAGACGCGGGGGTCCCCGGGGTGACTATCAAACGCACCTTATACTTTTATGCCGCTTTCTATAACGATGGGGGGATACCGCCGAACTCCGTCATAGAAAAGGGCAAAAGTTACAGGGATATAATCGCTAAAATTATGAACCTTTTTCATATAGACAATATCCCGACTAAATACACAGCAAACAGAGAGACGGACTTGTGGATAACTTATGTCGACGCGGGAATCCCTCAGGTAACAAACAGAAAACCACAAAGCAAGTGGACAATTCAGGAAGAGGACGCCGCGAGTGTGAATCTCACGGCAGAAAGACAGATACAAAAAATAAACGCCACGGTGACAAGATACCAAAGGGCTGTTCCGAACCCGTACGCCACACCGATGAAGACCGAATTCCAAATAGGAACGGTGGACTGGGTCAAAGGCGAGGGGGCTTTTGTGGCCTTCGACGATTACTCTGCAAGGTACCTTTTCGGACTGTCCAAGTCAGACGGTGCGCCATTACCACAAAGCTATTTTGAGGACCTCGTTTCAATGCCTATTTTACCGGCAGGGCAAACGGGCCGTATTGACGGGCTTGCAGGCAACGTAATGCCTCAAGATGGATCGTCGGGGAACGGCTCCAATATGTTCTTTGATAATGACACGCCGCAAAGGCTATATGATAGCAACTTAGGGCTCGAATATACGCAAATTATCCCGTGGAATAGCGCCTACGCTGATGACTGGCGCTTCGCATGGAAGAGTCAGAGCGCGGCGTGGGCGGGGCTTGTAGCCGCAGGGCTCATAGGCAAAGACGACCAGAGCTTTACGCTAAAAATAATAGGTGACAAAGTCCTCCCTTCAAAAGAAGAAGTCACGTATTCAGCAAACAGGGAAGGCGTGACCGTGGACGCTCCAGACGCGTGGTTCGGATCCCTACTGTTTGCGACAGAATACCAAAGCGGAGTAAAACAAGAGGTTGTCGAAGGCATGCCCCGAGCGGGCTACGAATCCCTCCTAAAAAGGTCAAACGTCACCTGTTCCTTCACATGGAAGGGCGACCCGCGGATACAGCCGAGGGATGTGTTCACCTTCCACAGGCTGGACGGCACAGATGAAGAGTGGACCTTCGAGAATATAACCATCACACACGAGGGCGGCGGAACGCTGGCCGAAGTAACCGCGAGAAAGGGGATCGTATAAATGGCGAACACACGAACATGGGCCGAGCCAGTAACAGACCGATCGAGCGGTTCGGAGCTAATGACCTATGAGGACATGAACCGGATCACCGAGAACCTCGCGTGGTTATACGTCGAATGTGGGGAGCAGGGGATCCCGATAACCGGCTCGATCATCAGTAAAACAGTCTGGACGCATAACGACATCATCACGGTGAGCCAGTGGGCGGAAATCCTGACTTGCCTTAGGAACGTATACACGGCCGTCGGGTTTACGCCTCAGACTGCGCCAGACAACCAGATGCTTTATACGAATATAAACAACGTCGAGACCATCGAATACGGGTGCTACGACATACTGGCGGCATACGAGCGGATCCCGAACATGAACCATTATATCGGTGACAAGCTCGGAACTAATTACCTGTACGCCGGAGACCCGTTCAATGCGGGCGGGCGTTACGACTAAGGAGGTAACACATGGCAAATACTTATTTCACAGACCGCGTCGTCCAGTATCCGGGACGCGTAACAATGACGCCCACGGGCAACACGAACGAGTACGACCTTGCGAGGGCTGAGGGCAACGTCACGGAACCGGGCACGCCCTTCAATGCGGACACGTTTAACGAGATAGCTAATCAGATAATCGCGGATGCGGTCGCTGAGGCGGTCGCCGAGGCGGTACCAGACGCGGTCGAGGCCGTCGGCAAACACGTAATTGAAACAGGTACATCCAACGGCTGGACCTACGAGAAGTATTCAGACGGGACGATGCGGGCGACACAGCAGACATCCATCGGCCCCACATGGAACTCTATCGCCTCGGGCTTTTATGCGGCCCAGAAAGACATTACAGCCCCCTCAGGCATGACCTTCCGCGCCGGCTTTGCATCGCCGACCGTTAAGAGCGTATACCTGACAGGCGTGCAGGTGCAGGGGAGCGGGTCCACCGTAACCGTGACCGCCCACAGGCTGTCAGGCGCATCGAATACCTTTAATTATGTAGTATATATAGAAGGGACGTACTCACAATGAATCTAAAACTTAGACTAAAGAACAAAACGACACTAATCGCCATCGTAGCTGCTACGGTGGCCTTTTTATATCAGCTGGCAGGAATCCTCGGAATCGTTCCGCCTATCAGCCAGGAAGCCCTCATGCAGGGCCTCGGCGCGATAATCAATCTGCTGGCCATCCTTGGCATCCTCGTGGATCCGACGACCGCGGGCGTAAAAGACAGCGCCCGGGCCATGAGCTACGAAGAGCCCTCCCGCGTAACGATACCAGACGGGGACTTCCCCGCCGGCGGTGAGTATCAATTCATCGGCGAGGAAGAGCACGAGGCGAACGACCCGGAAGATCCGGAGGTGTAAGATGGCCTTTACAGCAGACGCGATTATCGCAAATATCGAATCACGGCTCGGCTACTCAGGCCGCCATGTATGGGACTACTACGGCCTCATAAGCGGAACGTCGTGGTGCGTCGGTGAGGTATGCTACACCTTCGCAAAGACAGGGAACAAGAGAAGGATCTTCGGCGGCAAGCCCGTGTTCTACGTACCGACCGCGCAGATCTGGCTCGCCAAGAACTATAAGACTATATACGACTACAGGACCGGCGGAAGCCTCGAGAGCGTACGCAAGGGCGACATCATAATCTTCATGTGGACCCGCGGATCCCGTGACCATATCGGCTTCGCGAGAGCCTCGGGCACCGGGGACGCACTCGACACGATCGAGGGCAACACGAGCGGCGGGAAAGTAGCACGGCGCACGAGGAAAAAAAAGCACATATACGCGGTTTATCGGCCACCATATAACGCAAGTACACCCAGGGCAACGAAACCCGCCCAGAGCCAAAAACAGGCGCCCACGTATAGGGCTGGAAACACCTACACCATACAGGTGAACGACTTGAACGTCAGAACAGGCCCCGGCTCTAACTACACAAAGAAAACAAAGGCACAGCTCACACCCGACGGCAGAAAACACGCCGACGCGGAAGGACAGCTGAAGAAGGGCACCCGCGTGACCTGCCAAGGGCAAAAGACGAACGGGAAGGAAATCTGGATACGGATCCCTTCGGGCTGGATCTGCGCCTATAACGGTTCTAAGTATTATGTGAAATAGAGAGGGCAGGGACATGATGGAACTACTAAAGTATATTATACCGGCGGCGGCGATGATAATCGTCCAGCTGATAATCTCATTCAAGCAGGACGAGGCGCACGTCGTACGCCAGAACATGACCATAGACGCGATCAAAGAGGACATCCGACGCCTCGAAAAGAAGCAAGATAAGCACAACGAACTTATAGAGCGGATGGTCAAGGTCGAACAGTCAGACAAGGCCCAGTGGGCTTGGATAGACAAGTTTAAGGAAGATGGACACAGATTACCATGACTTTCTCCGCAAGGTTCATCTCGATGTACACTTCATGTTAATGTGACCTCCGGTAATGCTCGTTAATAATAACGCACTGTCAGCCCTTGCGGATTAAGTAGCCTCACTTCGGTGGGGCTTTTTTTATTGCCATAAAAGACATCGAGGGCAACGCTAAAACACGCTCAGAACGCAAAATAGAGGCTCATATTAAGCCTTTTTCACGAATAAGTACACGTTCGGGCGTGGCGTGGCTGCTTCAATCCTCAGATACACGTCAGACACCTGACCGTTGTATAGTGCGGTAAAAAGTTCATTCGGCCCACGTTCCCAGATGGTACCGACAGGGAACAGTTCCGGGTCGATGTATACGCCGATACCCCTGTAGTTAGGTCCTTTGATACCCCTGAGGGTTATGAGGCGACCGGTACAGTTAGCGACGTCCAGATCGCCTAATAGAGCGATGGCGTTAGCCTCGGATTCGTCATAATCATTGAATATGGTCACATACATACGTCTAAAGCCTCGAAATGTGGGAGCGTTCACATACTGGCGTTCAAAAGTGAATATGGGAGCGCTCTGATCTGGAGTCGTGGGCTCTGGGGGTGTCTGTTTTTTATTGAATAAGCTCATAATGATAACCTCCGGAAATTTCATTGACAAACTATACGACATCATCATATAATAAGGACGGAGGTATTACAACATGAAACAGGCTTTTTCGATAACAGTAGAAAAAAATATATACGACTGGGCAAAAGCTTTCGCTGAGAGTGAGTCGCGTACACTGTCGAACTATATTGAATATCTGATCCGCAAAGATAAAGAGGCGGCTGAGGATAGAAAAAAGAGTTAGTTATTGCTCGACGCGTCTTTTTTTAAGATTCAACTCTTCCCAAAATTATGATTATTTTGAAATGTTGGACCTAAAAAAGAGACCGTCACGTTTTAAGGAAGGCGGTTATTTTTATGAGGGAGGAACTATTATCTAAAGCCGGTATTCTCCGGCGCTCAGGCCGTGTCAGCCTTTACAATGGGAGAACTATAGAAGGGAGGCTGACATCATGAGACAAGTCGCAAAAGCGCACGGCGCAACTCTGGACGAATTCGTAGCGGAGTATAACGAGGTCTGCGCCGAACTATCACGCCACAGAATCGTGGACGAAACCCAAATCAATGAAACAACCAGACTAATCTTTTACGAGGACGACGGACTGGATCCGGAATGGTTCAGCCGTAATTGTTGCGAGTGCGTCCATTACAGCTGGGCGCGCGGGTGCACACTCAGAGGAATATCACGCGAGAAACTGGCCCCAGCGTGTCAGGCGTTCAGCGTGGATCCTGACGACAGAATCGAAATCGACGAATCTTATAACATGGAGGTGGTCTCATGAAAGATTTTTTGATCTCAATAGTCGAGGGCATCATCTTCGGCGCTCTATTTATTGCCATGTTCGTTATACCTATATATCTGACATATCCACCATATTAAGGAGGGCGTCATGGTTATCAATAAGGACAATTATCAGATAAGCCAGCGGACGGGCGAGACAACCGTACTGATTTATAAGAACGGTCAGTTTTTTAAGGCTCTGACTGGTAAGGCTGGTCTGAAATATAACGAGCTTTTAAAAATATTAGAAGCATACAGGAAAGATTAAGGAGGCACACGATGAAAAGATATACCGACGACGAACTGTTGGATATGACCGAGAACGATCTGGACGCACTCGCTGAGGCAGAGCACATTGATGACGATGACTGGCAACGCTGGCACGATCTGAGAGACGACGCCAAGTATCTGGCCGATCAGTTCATTAAACATGAGCTGGGGCTTTAGGAGGGCGACATGGACGGAATCAAATACGAGGATTTATCAGTCATCTGGACCAGAGAAAACGGACCGGACTGGGCTGAGATAGATGAAGCTGTAATCGAGGCAATCACTAAGGAGGTAGAAGAGGGATGTATAAGCTGAGAATAGAGCACGCCGACGCGGACAAGATTATATACAAGTTCAATTATGGATTTGAACTGGAAAAATTTATAACGTCAATTCTGACGACGTTCGACAGTCACGTAACGTTTACTGTTTGGGAGTGCGATGGCAATGAGTGAGTGGTGGCAAAGCGACGACCTTACAGATCTGCATTATCGGGACCGCTGGGCGGACATTTACGGGTATGATCCGATGGATCCGGACGAGCTCGTACCAGATGCGGACTATGAGGACGAAATCGAAAGAGAAAAATACGACAGAAGAAAGGAGAAATAAATGGCTGAGCATATACATTGGAAAAAGACGACCAACCCGGACTACTTGGGAACGTTCGCATTTGAGAAGGATGAAGAGAAAATCGTTAAAATCGCTGACGTAAAGATCGAGAAGGTAAACAATCCCGGCGGAAGCCCTGAAGAGTGCCCGGTAATGTACTTCGAGGGCAATATTAAGCCTAACAAGTGGATCCTGAACGTGACTAACATGAAACGGATCCAGAAGGCAACAGGGACCCCGTACATGGACGAGTGGGTCGGTCACAAGTTACAGCTGTACGTTGACCCGAATATACCCGCGTTCGGCGAGATCGTCGAAGGCGTCAGGGCTCGCGACTTTGAACCGAAATAGGGAGGGAAGCGGATGGAAACTAAAACACTTACACGGCTAACGGTCGGCGAAATGCTCACGACTTGCAACCTAAAGGTTAAAATCGGCTCAAGAGCGGGCGGCGGATTCGTATTTTGTGGGAATGTGGCAGAAGTCGATCTTATGGGAATCGATAGAGAGATTATTGACGACATGAAAGCGTCCCGAAGCCGTGCGCAAAGAGAAATCACATACCTTAAAAATCGACCTAAAGATTTTGAGACTTTTGTATCTGAAATGGAGCGCAAACGCAAACAATACGCGAGAAAACTCGGGGGGGGGCAGTCGGCTATCGACTCAGCAAAAGAGGAATTCCCAACAAGCCCGGAGGCTCATAAAAAATGGAAACAGGGCTTTTTAGATAATCTAAAAAAAGCACAATCAAGGAAGAGGAAACTTGACACAGAAATAAAGAAGTTCAAAAGCATTGGCCACCGTAAAATCATAGACGCTTACGAGTCGATTGATGAAAAAGACACAACAATAGTAATTTTCGAGGGGCACGAACGAGGTTCTTACTGGACTACAAAGGAATACGTTACGGGAATCGTTGAACATGATGATGGATGGAGGGTTGTTAGACCAATGACAAACGCAAAATTTATTGAAGAACTATTAAAAGAAAAAGAATACGATCAAGCGAGGGAAGTTATATCCCGAGTCGCTGAGGACTGGAAAAAGGCGCGACGCCTTTCTGACGACAAAATAAAACAAAGCGTGCTGGACTTTCTGGGGAGGGTTGCCGAATGAAACTAACCGAAGGAAACTATCACAGCCTCGAGGCTAATAAAACATACTGGTCAGTCTCACAGTTCAAGTCATTTATGGACTGTCAGGCGTCCGCTCTGGCCGAAATCACAGGCGAGTATATCAGACCGACTACTGAGGCGTTCTTACAGGGCGGTTACGTTGACGCTCACTTCTCTGGGACTGAGGACGCATTTATCGCGAACCATCCCGAGATAGTCAACAGCAGATCGGGCGAGCTTAAGGCTGCTTATAAAAAAGCCCAGGACGCCATAGATCGGGCCGAACGTGACAACTACTTTATGAGCCATCTGAGCGGCGATCCTCAGGTAATAATGACCGCTGAGTTATTCGGCAAGCCGTGGAAGGTCAAGATCGACAGCCTACACGATGACAAAATAGTCGACCTGAAGTATATGCGAGACATGAGTAGCGTGTACAAGGGCGGCGAGTGGAAGCCATTTGTGACCGCATACGGCTACGACATACAGGGATACATATATCAGGCGGTCGTCGAGGCCGTAACTGGTAAACGTCTGCCGTTTTATCTGGCGGTCGTCACTAAAGAGGATCCGGCGGACATCGCCATCATACACATACCGGACAAGTTCCTAAACGTGAATAAGGGCATGATAGAACACTACCTTCCTGAGTTCGACGCGGTCAAACAGGGCAAGGTCGAGCCGGTCCGGTGCGAGTCATGCGCATATTGTAGGCAATCAAAGATTCTGACCGGCGCAGTCGAGTATGAGACATTATTGGAGGTTTAACTATGTTACCAAATATGAATCTATCAGAGGCAAAACGTGAGAGCATCGAACCGAACGGGTACGTTGTAAGGGTCCTCAGGACGAATATCGACAACAAATACAACAGGCTTCAACTCGAGGTTGACATCATAGAGGGCGATCAGGAGGGCTACTTCGGTCGATTACAGGACCGCGCAGGATTCTGGGGGCTGACCGCTAATCTCAGCCTAAAAAAAGATGACGCATGGAAGTTCGCCAACGCAATAGAGGCGTTCCGGGCCAGTAACGCTGACTTTATCTGGAACGATGACGACGAGAACGACGAAAACGAGCTGATCGGTAAGGTCGTGGGTGCGATTACACAAAGACGCCATTATATCGGCAACGACGGCCTAAAGAAGTCAAAGATGCTGGTCAACAGACTGGTCCCTGTCGATACTATCCGGTCAGGTGACTTCGAGGTCCCAGCGGACAAGTACGCGGATGACTGTCCTCAGCCAGTAAAGACGGGTAACGTGGTCGACACGACTGGCGACGATATCCCAGAGGGCTTTAAGCAGTCCGCAGATGATACGCCGTTTTAAGGAGGAGGGGAGGAACTATGCCATTCAAAAAAGGGAACAAACTCGGGGAACTGGCCGACCACACAAAACATGGTATGTCAAAAACAAGGCTATACAGGTGCTGGGCTGATATGAAAACGCGCTGCAACTGCAAAACAAACAGGTTTTACCATCGGTATGGGGGACGCGGGATAAAGGTGTGCGAAGAATGGGCGACCTTTGAACCATTCAAAGACTGGGCGCTAAACAATGGATACAGTGACGAGCTGACGATAGACCGCATAGACAACGACGGCGACTATTGCCCAGGAAATTGCCAATGGTCAACTCAAAAAGAACAGGCTGCCAACAAGAAACATCCGACGAACAAATACGGTCACAAGGGGATTCGTGTAGCAAAACACGCCAACGGGAAAATATACGGTTATAAGGCCGTTACGACCGTAACAGGTAAAGAGGTATACCTGGGGTACTCAAAATCGCTCCAAGAGGCGATTAAGCTCCAAGAAGAGGGTGAGAAAAATTTACTTACAGGAAGACAGCAGACAAAAGAAGGACAAGCACACGCTTAAAAACGAATTTTGGGCGTCTCAGGGCGATACTGTCGTCAGGTGTAAGCTCCCGTGGGGCGATTACTGTAAGCCGCCGGCTATATCGGTCGATACAAAGGCGGATATTGTCGAGATCGCGCAGAATATGTGCGGATCCATGAAAGAAAAGCGCCGATTCGCCGATGAAGTCAAAGGTGCCCGTGATTCTGGGTGTAAGCTCGTGTTCCTGATAGAGGACGCACGTTACAACGTTGTGGCGGACCTATACGGCGAGCGGATCCATCTGCACACGGGTCAGACGATAGGCGGCGACCAGTTAGCCCTTGCGATGGAGACCATGGCAGCCCGGTACGGTTGCGAGTTTATGTTTTGTCGTCCTGAGGATGCGGGGCGTGTGATTAAGGAAGTATTGAACAATGAGGCGGAAGAAAAACCCGAATAGTAACTGGATAAAGCTAAACAGGGCTATTATGGATGACTGGATATGGACAGACGGCAACGACGAACCATTCGATAAAAGGTCGGCTTGGGTCGATCTGTTATTACTGGCGTACAGTCATGACGATATGAGAATAGTCAGGGGTCAGGCGGTCATTATCAAACGCGGAGAGGTTCCGTACTCACAGAGCTGGTTAGCAGATAGATGGGGTTGGTCACGTGGCAAAGTTAGACGTTTTTTATCCACATTAGAACAGGACGAAAAAATAGAAGTGACCACCACAAAACGCAGTACAACGGTTTTGATCAAAAACTATGCTTTTTGGCAGGATTTTCGACCATCAGGCGGTACAACAGATAGTACAAGCGGAGGTACTGAAAATTCAATGTTTACGCAGAATGAACGACCAACAGACGGACATGATATAGAACAACAGACGGTACAACAGACGGTACAACAGACGGACACAGTTAAGAATAATAAGAATAATAGATATATAGAAGGGGGCGGCCGCCGCCAAAAAAATAACTCAGGGAGGTTGGACTGGATAGATGAACTATGACGAATTCAAAGAGGTCGTTAAGGGAATGAAAAATATCTGGCCAAAGAGCGACTTCATCCCGGACCGGTTCGCGTTCGATATGTGGTATGGGCTATTAAGAGACCTGCCGTATGAGAATTGCATCTTAGCGGTAAAGCGTTATGCACTACTGAGCAAGTGGCCACCGACGATCGCCGAGATCAGGGAACAGGCGGTCATTATCCAGAGCGATGTAAAGGACTGGAGCGAAGGCTGGGACGAAGTACGGCGGGCTATTAGACAATTCGGACGATACGGCAAGGCTGAGGCACTTAAGAGTATGAGCCCAGTAACGGCCAACGTGGTAACTCGTATCGGCTGGGTCAATATCTGCATGGCGCAAGAGAACGAACAGGCAGCGATCAGGGCGAACTTCCGCAACGTATACAACCAGATCGTAACGGCTGAGAAGGAGCAAGCGGCACTACCCGAGACATTAAAGGCCGCAATCAAACAGATCGGGCAGGGAGGTAACAATGAGAATTTATATATCGGGACCGATAACGAACGCAACGAATGAGCAGAAAACGAATTTTTATCATGTGGAGCGGAAAATAGACAAGCTGAGGCACATAGCGGTAAACCCGCACTTAATGGCACTATGGGCGTTCTCATGGGACACCTATATGGCTATCGCTCATACAATCCTCAATTCAGGCGACATTGACGCGGTCGTAATGCTTAAGGGCTGGAAACAGTCGCGAGGGGCTTGCATAGAAAAGGTCTGGGCGGACGCTCGAGGGATACCAGTGTATTATCAGGACCCGACGGAATAGGAGGCGAGACGATGGTAAGACTGACAGATTTACAAGGACACAGCTACTACATGACTGAGGCGATCATACCGCCGGCGTTCCAGCGGGGAGACGAGCTTAATGACGTTATCAAGTTCGTGAGGGTCGTTAAAGACGGATGGATAATATGCTTCCCTGATCGGTTCCTGAGGGACAAAGTCGCAATAAGAGCCGACCAGATATATCTCGCCGTTGAAGTGGAGGCCCCGCAATGCTGAGATCGGGATTCTATAACATGGACTGTATGGACGCAATGAGGGGGTTTTTGCACTTTTTGAAATGATTAAAGACGCTGTTCGTTCAGTCGGGCATTTATTCAGAGCCTTGTTCTGTAAATATGTTTATTATTATCGAGGATTACGAATGTGCGGTAAAGATAGAGAAATATGGTGCGAGTGGCAATTCTGTCCGAAACGGAAAGGTGGTACAGAGAATGAGTAAGAAAGTGACAATAGAATTAACCGAAGAACAAGTCAGAGAGTTTCTTGAGATATATGAATTGTGGCTGATACAGACCATAAGAGAAGATACAGATATAGATAACATCCGATGGGTAAGGTTGCAGTTAGACACCTATGACACGTTTGCGAGGGCGATAGGTGAGGAAGATACAAGAGGTACAGAGAATGACAAGGCAAGAAGCGATTGGATGGTTGGAACAAATCAAAGACATATACATCCGTGGTGGCGATGAAGATTTTGACAGGAGAAGAAAAGAAGCACTTGACATAGCAATAAAAGCCCTGCAAGGCGACATGTACTGTCCATCTTGCGGTGTGAGGTTAGTCCCGGAAAATGAGTATGTGGAGCCGAAGTTCAGCGTGAGTTCGGAATGTTACAGGTGTAGATATTACACAACTAATTGTGATACCGAAAATGAGTGTGCCGGGCAAGAAACTCCTTGTTTTGAATTTTGGGAGAGTGATAGCGAATGACATTATGCAAAGACTGTGATTACTCACGGACAATCAAGTCCACAGGGGCTATTTACTGTACATGGTGGCAGTTAAGAGTTAAGCCCGATGGGTGGTGTTACAAGGGGGAAGAGGAACGAAACGGGGGTAAACAATGACGATTCTGGTAATAGGACTACTTCAAACCGCGATATTCGTCGCGGGGCTACTGGCGGGCTACTCGTTACAGGGCTATAAGAAAACGCAAGTAAATGACGAGGTCGACGCGCCGAATAGGCACTGGTCGCGCTCAGATCTTCCCTACGATGCGATGGGGGACTACTCTGGGCTCGAGGAAACTATCAAAGAGGACACGACGCTAACTATCGATCTGGTCCGCAACAGTGACGAAATCTTCCCGAAGGTTGTGCCATCGACAGGGCACCAGTCACCCGATGAATGGTATCGTGACCAGTTCGGAGGGCGCAATGATTAAACGTTATAGGTGCGACAAGCCGATGGCAATTAAAAAAGGGATCCGTCAGGTATGCGACCGGAAGTGTCGAGACTGTATCTGCGCTCTGGCTATGAGTGAGTCAGGACATGAGTATCACGTGGGCTTGTCTGATGGCGGTACGTGCTCCAACGCGATACGGCGAAACATGAGCAGGGGGCTATTTTATAAAGTGGAAACGAGGAAATTAAACGACCGCAAGAGTGTTGACTGGCGATTCGATAGGAGGCGATCAGATTGACAGCTAAAGAGTATTTATCTCAGATCAGGACGCTGGAGGCTCGGATCAGATCGCTCGACAATGAAATCGAGGCACTACGGGAAACAGTCGGCAATCTGAGGTCTCCATGGCCTGACGGCCAGCCTCACGGGTCCGGTGTAACTAATCCGGTCGAGGCCGAGGCGGTAAAACTGGCTGACAAGCTCCAGAAGCTCGAGGTCGAACAGATTAAGACCCGTGGCCGTCTCTGGGTGCGTCGTACTCAGATCATAGAGGACATCGGGCGGATCCCGGACGAAACCGCAGTCATACTACTCACGGCAAAGTACGTAAACGGCGACACGTTTGAACAGATCGCGGTCGACATCGGTTACAGTTACCGGCAGGTCCTCAGGAAACACGGCGAAGCTCTGGAACGCTTCCGGGCGGTAATGGGATCTAAACTAAAATAAAAATGTCACACAATGTCACATTGATATGTGCTAAAGTGTATTTGTCCAGAAGAGGACAACATAACCAGCTTCCTTAAAGACATAAATGTAAAACGTCAATAGAGTCAATCCCTCCCGGTTGGCTCTTTTGATTTATACAGATAACAGTCATGGCGCAAAAGAGAACAGACCGGACCCCAGGAAACCGGGGCGCATACGAAAAGGCGAGGGCCCAGATATTGGCCACGCAGACACACTGCGGAATATGTGGCAAGCCTGTTGACTTCGGATATAAGGCCCCTCATCCATTAAGCCCCACGGTGGATCATATAGTCCCCGTATCCCTCGGCGGCCATCCCTCAGACATCGACAACTTACAGCTCGCGCATCGTTGTTGCAATCGTGAGAAGTCGAATAAGCTGGTGCCAGTCGTCGAAGCTGAGGACGATAAGAACATAGACAACCGGGACCTGCCGCTCAGTCGCGACTGGAGTACATACAAAGCATAAAAAATATTTAATGGGGCATCCGTTTGATTTTTTTATAAAAAAATAAAAATAAATTTTTTTTAAACAGTGGGGGCGTCCCTCCCCGACAACCTACTCAACGGCAATCCGCCCGCCGTTTGCACGAAAAAACGCGTGAAACATCGTGAAACATTAAAAACGATTCGATAGGAGACGAATATGGCAACTTACAAGGGAATGGAGTATCTCAAAAGCAAGCTCAAAAGTAAGAGCGTAAGAGTGCGCGAGCGGTACGAGTTCTACGAGATGAAGAACGTAGTATATGACTTTGGCATCAGCACGCCGCCAGACCTCCGTCACTGGATGGGGACACTTGGCTGGTGCGCCAGAGCCGTTGACGCTATGGCTGACCGGCTTGTGTTCCGGGAGTTCAAAGACGACACTTACGGGATGAATGAAATCTTCGACCAGAATAACAAGGATATACTCGTTGACTCGGCAATACTGGGCTCACTTATAAGCTCATGTGATTTTATCTATATAACGACCGACGCTGACGGGTTCCCGAGGCTGAAGGTTATCGACGGGCTACACGCTACTGGCGAGATAGATCCGGTCACTAATATGCTGACTGAGGGCTACGCTGTACTGGAATGGGACACACACGACCATCCGATCATGGAGGCTTATCTGGTCCCGGGAGTTACTTACGTATTTGAGAAGGGTAAACTGGTCAACATTGCGACCAACGAAGCGCCGTATCCGTTACTGGTGCCGATTATACACCGACCCGATGCGGCGAGACCGTTCGGACATAGCCGTATAAGTCGGGCGTGTATGTCAATAGTCGGATCCGCTGTCAGGACGGCCAAAAGGTCAGAGGTTGCGTCGGAATTCTTCTCGTTCCCTCAGAGGTACATACTGGGTATGGACGAATCCGCTGAGAGGTTCGACAAGTGGAAGCTGTCAATGTCAAGTTTCTTTAGAGTCGACAAAGATAAGGACGGCGGGCATCCTGTTGTCGGTCAGTTCCAGCAGCAGAGCATGACGCCACACACGGAACAGCTGAGGATGTTCGCTGGACTGTTCGCAGGTGAGACGGGGCTGACACTGGACGACCTCGGCTTCCCTTCGCAGAATCCGTCGAGTGCTGAGGCTATTAAGTCGAGTCATGAGACGCTTAGGTTAATGACCCGGAAGGCTCAGCGTGACTTTGGCGTCGGGCTTAAAAATGCGGGTTATCTGGCCGCGTGCGTAAGAGATCGCTTCTCGTATAAGCGTGAACTGGTCGCCAGTGTGTCAGCCAAGTGGGAGCCGATATTCGAGCCCGACAGCTCAGTGTTATCTGTAATCGGCGACGGGGTTATAAAAATCAATCAGGCCGTTGACGGATACTTCGATAAAAACAGCCTCAGAGACCTAACCGGGATAACGCCGGCGGAACTGGAGGAAATCGAAGAGGGCAATATAATCCTTCCTGATGGACTGGGGGCGGAGTAATGGCGACAGATATAGCGCCGGAACTGTATGCAAAGATACAGGCAGATTTTAAGGCGGGCGTGAACAACAATAAAGGCGTCCAGACCATAATGAGGCGCATTTTAAAAGGCAAAGCAACTCAGGCGGACATGACTGACTTGGCGGAAAGACTCGGACGCGAGGCATCAAAGGCGCTTCGGGGCAATATCCTATTGTCAGAGTTACCGAACCAAACACTATATTGGAACATCGCCGAGCGGACTATACAGCCGTTACTGATCGAGGCGTATAACAACGTCAATTATTATGCGGTTATACAGCAAGACTACGCAGATCGCGCCGTTGGGCTCAGTATTAGAGTCGTAAGGGGCGCACGTCCTGAGGCCAGAGCGCGTCAGGTGATGGAAATGGCCGTCAATAGTGTTACTCAGGAAGAGCTCCGGAACGCGCTGACGGATCCAACGATAACAGCGGTCCGCAAGTTCTACGATGACTTCCAGATGGAAAACGCCAAATTAAGGGACGAACTCGGACTGGAGACGACCGTTGTAAGAGTATATGACGGTGTCGGCCTTAAGGGTGGATCAGAGCCCTGCGAGTGGTGCATATCACGCGAAGGCGTATATAGTTACGCTGACGCAATGGATAACGGCATATTCGAGCGGCATCCCGGTTGCGGGTGCACAATCGAGTATCATACCAGTAAGGGCGTTGACGTACAGACAGATTGGACAACTAACGCGTGGGAGTCTCGTAGTTAGTTAGACAATACAAAAATGCAAAGAAGGGAGGCGCGGCAAAATGGATGCTATTGGGCGACAGAGCCCGACGGTATCCGTGATACTTACTTACAGGGACACAAAAGGACCCGAGGCGGTCGATCTGTACAATCAGACCGAGGGCGAGGCTTATGAGTGGGAGAGTGCGCTGATATATGACGTTATGGGTGTAAACGATGACGGACTATGGGCGCATCAAAAATTCGGTTACTCAGTGCCACGACGCAACGGGAAATCAGAGATTGCACTGGCGAGGTGTATCTGGGGGCTCGATAACGGCGAACACATAATTTATACGGCTCATAGGACGATGACATCCCATAAAATGTGGGAGCGCCTCGAGCGTATGTGTATCAAAGCGGGAATCGTTATTGAATCATCAATAAAAGCGTTCGGAAAAGAGCACATTTACACCGAAAGCGGCGGGGTAATAGAATTCAGAACGAGAACGTCAAGCGGCGGACTCGGTGAAGGGTATGACCTGCTGATAATTGACGAAGCCCAGGAATACACGCCAGATCAGGAAACATCGTTAAAGTATACGGTCTCAGACTCGGCGAATCCTCAGACGCTAATGTTAGGAACGCCACCAACTGCAATCTCAGCCGGTACAGTGTTCCCGAAATACCGCAAAAAGGTACTATCCGGGGCGAGTTATGAATCTGGCTGGGCTGAGTGGTCGGTACCTGAAATGTCAGATCCGAACGATTCGGCGCTCTGGTATGAGACTAACCCGAGCTTGGGGCATCATCTGACCGAAAGAGCTATCAGGTCAGAGATCGGCGACGATGACATTGACTTTAATATTCAGCGGCTCGGGCTCTGGATCCGATACAACCAGAAGTCGGCTATCAGTCGCAACGAATGGGAATCGCTCAAAGTGGACTCGTTACCTGACTTAAAAGGTCAACTTTACGTCGGGGTGAAATTCGGGCACGACTCGGCCAACGCAAGCGTGTCTCTGGCGGTCAAAACAGCCTCAGACAGCGTTTTTATTGA
>Ga0326513_10000782_pt1 | contig 26928 bp, 33 predicted proteins | sample 2_2465_0518_D_FD_203654 | JGI IMG/M metagenome (GOLD analysis project Ga0326513, IMG submission 203654) | Bovine rumen microbial communities from UC Davis, California, United States - 2_2465_0518 | ecosystem: Host-associated > Mammals > Digestive system > Stomach > Rumen | place: USA... | reverse complement strand
CGCAGGCGATAAGCTGTGTAAGCGTTGTTACGAAAATTGCAGGAACGCTTTGAGGAAATCACAGCAGGCAAGCCGTTTATCAGCAAATTCAGAACACTGGAAATACAAATATGGAGGAATTAAAAAAATGATGAGTGAAAAGCCTGAACACTGTATAGACCCGGAAATGAAATTCTGTCAGGAATGCCAGTGGGGTTGGGTTCAGTATCCTGACTGGGTAGAAACACCAGAAGATTTAGAAGGATGCACTTTTGAGTGCGGATGTATACTTGGATTTGATAAGGAAGAGGAAATTGAAAATGAAAGTCATAAATAAAGTTACAAATGAGACAATGCCGTTCTCAGAGGTGAATAAGGGAGAGCTTTTCCGCACAAGAGAGGGATTCTTCTTGAAAAGTGAAGCTACAATAGACTACAATGCCGTAAATGTTTCAACAGGGAAGTTGTGCTTCTTCGGGAAAGATGCAAAAGTTATTCCTCTTATAGCAGAAGTTGTTGTCAGGAATACTAAGTACTGCAACGGAGAACTTAAATTTTAATTGTTAAAATAGAAAAATATTTTAAAAGGTATCAAAAATTGATACCTTTTAAATTTATAATTGAATTAGGAGGTGAAAAGAATGGATACATCTGGAAGGCGAAACGAAATCATAAGGATACTTGTTTGCAGAAGAAAAACTACTATCGGGGAACTGGCCCGTGAATTTGGAGTATCCAAACTGACCATTCAGCGTGACATCGGAAATCTGATTCTCGAATATCCGATAGAGCAGACTTGTGGCAAAAACGGAGGTATATCTATTCCTGAATGGTATCACCCTTACTGCCGAATGCTTTCTGACGAACAGGCAAAAACACTGCGTTCGTTGCTACCAAAGTCTGATGAGCGACAGGCAACAGTGCTTAGACAGCTCATTTCCGAGTACTCAACGCTTGAAAGGAGAATTTAAAGTGACACTTTACGAAATTGACAGCGAAATATTAAACTGTGTGGACAGTGAAACAGGCGAGGTTATTGATGAAGAAAAACTGAATGCCCTGATGATGGAACGCAGTGCAAAGCTCGAATGCGTGGCACTTTGGATAAAGAATCTTGAATCTGATGCAACCGCAATCAGGGCAGAGCGTGACAATCTTGATAAGCGTATGAAATCAGCTGAAACCAAAGCGAAGTCTCTCAGAAACTGGCTGACAAATGCACTCGGTTTTCAGCCGTTTGAAACGGCAAAAGTCCGCATTTCTTTCCGAAAGTCAACCACAACGGAAGTAGATGCTGAACAGCTCCCGAAAAAATGGAGCGTTAAGAAAATTACTTACACTCCTGATAAGGCGGCTATTAAATCAGCACTTCTTGCAGGCAAAAAAATCAAGGGTGCATCTCTTGTAGAACATCAGAATATTCAAATCAAATAGGAGGAAATCTAAATGGCATTCAAAAAAGCACAGAGGAAATCAGCAAAAATGAGGGTAGCACTCGCAGGTCCGAGCGGTGCAGGAAAAACACTTTCGTCACTTTACCTCGCTTATGGTGTGACCAGCGACTGGGATAAAATCGCACTTATAGACACGGAACACGGACGAGGACAGTTCTATGCAGAACGTTCAGACCTCGGAACAGGTGCATATCTCTATGACGAACTCACACCGCCTTACTCCCCTGAAAGGTACATTGAAAAGGTGCGTGAAGCGTGTAAGGCAGTAGGGTCAGACGGTGTTGTTATCATAGACAGCTTCTCCCATGCGTGGAATAACGAGGGCGGAGTACTTGATATACAGAACAGGCTTGCAGAAAATTCTACAAACAAAACTTCTTTTTCAACGTGGAACGAGGCAGGAAAAATACAGAATAATCTCGTCAATACGATTCTTTCGCTTGACTGTCATGTCATCATTACTATGCGTACTAAAATGGCGTATGCAATGGAACTCAACGACCGTGGAAAGACCGTCCCCGTGAAAATTGGTCTTGAACCTGTACAGCGTGAAAATACGGAGTATGAGTTCGATATAGTGTTCAACGTTGCAAGAAATCATATCGCTACTATATCGAAAGATACTACATTTCTTGACAAGTTTGAGGGCGTTATCACTTCCGACCTCGGCAGACAGCTTAAAGACTGGCTGTCAAACGGTGCTGAACCTGAAAAGTGTTCGGACTGCGGTGCGATTATAACTTCTGCTCAGGGACGTTCAGCAAGTGACATTGCAGAGGGTACGCTGAAAAATTACGGTCGCAAACTGTGCTGGAACTGCATGGCAAAGGAAATCAAGAAGCGCAAGGAGATGAACAACAGTGAAAACGCTCCGACCGTATCAAATTGACCTGATACAGAAGTCCCGTGAGGCTTACAAGCATGGCAAAAATGCTCCGTGCATTGTACTTCCGTGCGGTGGCGGTAAATCTGTTATCGTTGCTGATATAGCCAAAAAAGCTACTCAAAAGCATAACCGTGTACTGTTTTTAGTACACAGAAAAGAACTCTGCGAGCAGATTGAAAATACTTTCAAATGGTGGGGAGTCGATATGGACTTGTGTGATGTGATGATGGTACAGACTGCTACAAGGAGAATCAAAAAAATCAAACCCCCTGCACTTATCATAACCGACGAGAACCACCACAGCAAATCGACTACTTACCGCAGAATTTACGACAGTTTTCCAAATGCAAAGCGTATCGGTGTGACTGCTACGCCTGTACGACTGGACGGTTCAGGTCTGGGGGATGTCAATGACGTTCTGATTGAGGGTGTTTCCGCAAAGTGGCTGATAAAAAATCATTATCTTGCCCCATATGATTATTATGCTCCGTCAATTGCTGATTTGACAGGAATCAAAATCCTGCACGGTGAATATGAAACTATCTCTGCACAGAAAGCACTCATGAAAACGGCTGTATTTGGAGATGTTATCAGGCATTACAGACAGCTTGCAGACGGAAAACAGGCGATTTGTTATTGTGTTTCAATTAAGCACTCTATGGCTATGGCGGAGGAGTTCAAAAATGCCGATATTTCAGCAGAACACATTGACGGCAACACTCCGAAAGATGAGCGTGAACGGATTATTTCTGAATTTCGTAGCGGAAAAATTAAAATTCTCTGCAATGTGGACTTGATTTCGGAAGGCTTTGACGTTCCCGACTGCGAGTGTGCGATTTTGCTCCGACCGACAAAATCACTGACTTTGTACATTCAACAGTCCATGCGGTGTATGCGTTACAAACCCGATAAACGTGCAATTATCATTGACCATGTGGGAAATTATGCACGTTTCGGAATGCCTGACGCTGACCGCAAATGGAATCTGAGTGCAAAGAAAAAATCAGAACGGAATCAGGAATCCGAAGAAGAAGTCAAAGTCAAACAGTGTCCGGAATGTTTCTATACATTTGAACCGCCTGCATTCGGACGGGCTGTTTGTCCGAACTGTGGCTATATTTTCCCGAAAAAGGAACGGAAAATCAAAAACGAAGAAGATACAGAACTGAAAAAAATCACCGGTTTTGTTCTCGAATACGATTCACCTGAACAGTGCAGAAGCATAAAAGACTTACAGGAATATGCCAAAAAACACGGATATAAAAAAGGCTGGTGCTACTATCAGGCAAAACAGAGAGGTTGGATACCATGACCGAAGAACACAGAATCCAGAACGAAATCAGGCTTGCTTTATCCCCATACTGCGTGATTTTCAGAATCAATGTCGGAAAAGGATATACACCTGACGGCAGATACTTTGATACTGGCGTTCCTGTCGGTTTCTCTGACCTTTTCGGTTTCAGAAAGTCGGACGGAAAATCAGTATTTATTGAAGTCAAGACACCCACAGGGGTGCCGTCAGAGGAACAGCTGAATTTTCTCCGTGCTATGCAGGAATATGGTGCAATTGCAGGCATTTGCAGAAGTGCGGAAGATGCAATAAGATTAATATAATAAAGGAGAGTTAAAAAATGGGATTTTCAACAGATTATGAAGAAGTAAATGACTTTTCGATACTTCCCGAGGGAAGTTATGAGTGCATAATCGCAGGAATTGCGGAACACACTACAAAAAAAGGTGCAACAGGTCTTAATGTCAACTTTGTTGTAAGAAATGACGTTGAACAGCAGTACAAAAACCGCCATATCTTCTATACCATGTGGAAGAGGAAAGAACCTACCGCAAGGGATATGCAGGTACAGGGATACGGTTTCAAGCAAATCATGGCCCTTGCAAAAGCTACTAAACTCCCAAGCGGTAAAACTTACGAAACAGTTTACGACCTCTGTCAGGACTTAAATCAGAGGACTTGCACAGTAGAGCTTAATCACCGTGAGTACAACGGCAAGCCACAGGAAAATGTCAAGGCAGTCAGTGAGACTAAATTCCCAGACTGCAAGCACGTTTTCAAGGAAAATCAGGCTGTTTCGTCAGATACTGTCGCTCCGCCTAAAAATGACAGCTTTGCTTCTGCTCAGACATTGAATGACTATGAAGAAATATTAAGTGATGACGTTGTACCTTTTTAAAATCAACCGAACGGTCGCACCTATGTGTGCGACCGCAGTTTATAGAAACGAGGAGAAAAAATGAAAGAAAAAATTAAGCAGGAGTTTATAAAGTTTGGATTCACAGAAGAAAAATCTGAGGAAATTGCCGAGGGACTTTTAAAAGGTCGAAAGTTGGGATTTGCAACACCAAAATATAGTCCCAAACTTAATAGTTTAATTTTATTGCTAAGAAAATTTAATTTTGAAGTGAATATAAGCAAAGTGAAAATTAATCCGCATTTTGTGATTGTAACCATAAAACTAAAAGAGGACGAAAATGGAAAAATTTTGTAAAATACCGCAGGAACTGAAAAATACAGGAAACTGGATATGCTGGCGGTCTGAACCTGACCCCAAGTCCCATTCAGGTATAAAAAAATTACCTATTGACCCTTTAAGCGGTTTCCCTGCAAAGTCCAATGACCCGTCAACGTGGTGCAGTTTTGACGGTGCAGTAAATGCGTGCAATATTCGTAATTATTCGGGAATAGGCTTTAACTTCTCAAATTCTGACTTCTTCGGCGTTGATATTGATGACTGCAAGGAAGATATTCAGAAATTTTTAAGCGGTGACAAAAATAATATAATTTACGAATTTATAAGCGGTTTGCAGTCTTACGCTGAACTGTCCCAGTCTGGCAACGGAATCCATATTATCTGCCGTGGAACGCTTCCGCAGGGTGCAAGACGCAAGGGTAAAATTGAAATGTATGACAAAGGCAGATATTTTGTAATGACTGGTAATTCTATCGGAAATTTTCCCGATATTTCAGACTGTACCGAAAAAATAAAGTCACTCCACCAGAAGTACCTCGGTGAGACAAAAACAAAATCAAGTACTTCAACCCCGTCATTTCCTGCAAACCTGACCGAAAGTGAAATTATATCGAAAATCCGAAACTCTAAACAGAGGGACAAGTTCAATGCACTTTTCAGCGGTGATATTTCAGGATTTCCCTCTCACTCCGAAGCTGACCTTGCATTCTGTTCAATGCTTGCGTTCTGGTGTGGCGGAGATGCTGACAAGGTAGACTCAATTTACCGTTCATCAGGTCTTATGCGTGACAAGTGGGACAGAAAGCAGTCAGGCAGTACATACGGCAGGATTACCGTAAACAAGGCAGTTTCTAAATGCACTGAATTTTATTCCGAAAAGAAACAAGACGATTATCGCATAAGTATAAAAAATCCGCCACCAAGTGTTCAGCCTCAGCTGAAAAGGCATTCTCTTGACGATACAGGCAATGCACAGCGACTGAAATCACTTCATGTCAGTGATTTCATATATGATTGCACTAATAAGTGCTGGCTGTACTATGCAGACGGCAAGTGGAACTGTGATAACAAGCAAATGATTGCATCTGCTGCTGATGAAGTACTTGAAATGATGAAAAAAGAAAAACAACTTTGGGGCGTGGAGTATCAGGACGGTATATATGCGGAAGATTTTGCAAAACACGCTAAAAAAACCCGTTCTCATAACTCAAAAGTTGCTATGATAAAGGAGTTTGAACATCTTGTACCGATTACACCGAACGAACTTGACACACAGAAAGTGCTTGTAAACTGCAAAAATGGTGTAATTGACCTTGAAACGGGTGAACTTCTGCCTCATAAGCGTGAGTACTATATGACTAAAATGCTCGGAACTCATTTCCCTGAAAGTCCGAAACTGCCTGAAAAGTGGCTGAAATTCCTTGACGAAATTTTTAATGGTGACAAAGAGCTGATTAGATACATTCAGAAAATGTTCGGCTACAATTTGAGCGGTATAACGTCAGAACAGTGCATTTTTATCATGTACGGCACAGGAAGAAATGGAAAATCTGTGCTTGTTGAAATTATGCGTTCACTTTTAGGCGAATATTCGCTAAATATGCAACCTGAAAGCCTTATGGTGAAACCTGTGGGAAATTCTGCAAACTCCGATATTGCAAGACTTAAAGGGGCAAGATGCACAGTTGCACTGGAATCCAATGACGGCATGAGACTAAATGAGGGTCTTATCAAACAGCTTACGGGCGGAGATGCTATCACAGCGAGGAGACTGTACGGCAATGAGTTTGAATTTTATCCCGAATTTAAACTTTGCCTTGTTACTAACCACAAGCCTATAATCCGTGGAAATGATTTTGGTATATGGCGTAGACTTAAAGTAATCCCGTTTACCGTGACCATTCCCGACAGCAAGGTAAACAAGAATCTCACTAATGAACTTTTGCAGGAACTCCCTGATATTCTTGCGTGGGCGGTCGAGGGATTCAGGCTATGGAGAGCTGAGGGACTTTCTGAGCCGTTTATTATACTCGAAGCCATAAAAGAGTATAAGCATGAAATGGATGTTATTGCAATGTTCCTCGATTCGGACTATGTTCAGGCAGGAGGAGAAGTTCAAGCAAGCACACTATATGCCGTGTATTGCAAGTGGGCAAGTGAAAGCAATGAGTATAAAATGCCTTTGAGAAAATTTTGCCTTGAAATAGGCAAAAAATTCAATAAAAAGAAATCTCATGGAACTGTTTACTACACTGACCTGTCACTTACAGGAATAACAATCGGGGGAGCATAATTCATTTTGGGGAGCATAGGAGCTTAATTCTTAACCTTTTTACATGAAAAAAATATATAAAGAGAGTTTATATTTTGTGGTTATGCTCCCCCTTTACATTTTTTAACATCTATATTTTACCGAAGTACAGCCTTAAAAGTACTGGGGGAGCATAATTTTTATCCTCCCCCGAAAGCGAGGAATAATGAAAACAATTTATAATTTCAATGACGAATCTGTTTTTAAGTCCCTTGAAAAGCAGTGCTATGACGGTTCACTTGACGTTTCTGACTTTCCGCCTGCGGAATACAAATATTTTTCCGAACTCCGCAAGATTTACTATGCTTTCAAGTTCGAGGGGCTTGACAAAGAAAGTGCAGAAAGAAAAAAAGCTTTATTGTACCGTGAGTATCAGAAAAATGTTTCAGAATCGGACTACTCACTTCAAGTACACAAAGCATATCAGGGCAATATCCGTTCAGCTTGTACCTTGCTTTCGGATATAGAAAAATCAAAAGATACAGAAACAATCGCTTTACTTGCCTGCAAAGCTATCCAGTGCATGACAGGTGAGTACAGTTTTGCGGACAGGCAGGCTAAAAAAATTAAGGGGTGATATGTATGACTGAGTCAGAGGTCAGGGAAAAATTGCAGAGCGTAAGGTTTATACAGTGTCAGCTTGATGTGCTTTCAGAAACAGTGAACAGATACAGGCATATTGCAGAAGGCATGAACAGCAATTCGGGAATTGGAAGCGGCAAGTCTGACACACGCTGTAATTCAACGGAAAAGTCTATGCTGAGACTTGCTGAAACAATTGAACGATTTGAGACACAAAAAACTAAACTTGCCGATACACTTTCTTCTGTGTCGGCACTTATTGCCCAGCTCGATGATGCAGAACTGGAAGCGGTTCTGATACACAGGTATCTGCTGTTCCACACTGTGGAGCAAACTGCTGAGTATATGCACTATCACTCAAACAGTATCAGGAATAAAGAAAAGAGAGCAATTTCAAAAATTTGTACCCAATTGTAGTAAATTGTCTTGAAATGTATGTTGAAATGTGCTATACTGATAATGTCAAAAGTTTAGGTAAAAAGTGTAGTTTAACTGCATATTGCGTTTTGACTGTCTCCTTAATAAAGCTGTCGGATTACAACGACAGCTTTTATTTTAAAAAAATAAGGTGATTTTATGCCTGTAAAATCAAAACGTCCCTGCCGACACCCCGGCTGTCCAAATCTCACTGACGGGGCCTACTGTGAGGAACACAAACATTTGTACGAATATAAAAGACCGTCAGCGTACAGGAGAGGCTATGGCAGTAAGTGGCAGAGGTTGAGCAAGGCATATCTCCGCAAGCACCCTTTGTGTGTGAAATGCCTTGCTCAGGGACGTTATACAACGGCTACGGTCGTTGACCATATAACCCCACATAGAAATGACCCCGTTCTGATGTGGGACGAAAACAACTGGCAGGCTCTTTGCAAGCCTTGTCATGACTACAAGACGGGTACAGAGGACAGATTCCCCGAATATCACTATTGAGGGGAGTGCGGACGGGTACGGGGGGATAAAAAATCTCTGTAAAATCAGTTACCCAAAGACCGAATGGGCAGTCTCGCACGCAAAAATCGGAAATCAAACGGGGTATTAACCCCTCTGAAATCAATTCGTAATTATTTAAGTAGAGCCGATTCAACAGAAAATGTAAACTCGAACCTACAAAAAGTGAAATCCGTTTCACAAATTTTGTAGAGTCGACTCAACATTTCTTGTAACATCAATATTGCAAAAATATTTTGTGCAATCGACTGCACAAATTGAAACGAGGTGAGGAAATGGCAAAAGACGGCACTATGCGAGGCGGTGCAAGGGCAAATGCAGGAAAAAAGAGAAAAGCACTTTCAAACAAGCTAAGTGAGGGTAAGCCTGCGGAAGTCCTGAAACCTGTAAGACTGAAAGCCACCAAGCCCCCTGACATCTCCGAATTTGCAAAAGAAATTCAGGAGGACGGCACTAAACTTTGTGCAGATGAAATTTTTGATGAAGTTTACGAATGGCTTGAAGAAAAAGGCTGTACGGAACTGGTAAACCGTCAGCTTCTGGAGCAGTACTCCGTTACAGCTTCACGGTGGATTCACTGTGAAAAAATGCTCAACCAGTACGGCTACATTTCCGAACACCCTACAACAGGCTCTCCCATAGCCTCTCCTTACGTTTCAATGTGTCAGTCGTATCTAAAACAGGCGAACTACCTGTGGCAACAGATTTACAATATTTTCCGTACAAACTGCGAAGAGGGTTACACCGGCAAAGATGATGACATGATGGAAATACTACTAAGGAAGAAGAAGAAATAAACAATGGCAAAAGACGGTACACACCGTGGCGGACGGCGAGCGGGTGCAGGCAGAAAGCCTAAATCGCTTGCTGAAAAGCCGTCAGAAGGAAAAAGCGTGACAGTCGCTGAAAGTCAGTACCCTAAGCCAAGCGAATACTTGTCTCAGCTCCTGCGTGACGGTTCTCCGCTCGGAGCTGATGAAATCTATACCGAAACCGCTTCTGACCTACGATGACATTGAAACCTTACAGGAACTCGTCCGCAGGCTTCGCAAAGCAGGTGCGATAAGCCATGCAGGAGTAGGTGCAGGAGTTCACATTCACATTGGTGCAAAGGGCCACACGCCTCAGACTTTGAGGAATCTTGCGAACATCATGGCAAGTCACGAAAGGCTGATAGCAGATGCCCTGAAAATCGACAACGGCAGAATGGACAGGTACTGCAAAACGGTGAATTCGAAATTTATTGAACAGCTCAACAGAGTAAAGCCTGCAACAATGGCACAGCTTGCGGATACATGGTATACTTCAAACAATGCGGACTACGGCAGAACTCAGCACTACAACAACAGCAGATACCATATGCTGAACTACCATGCAGTTTTCACTAAGGGTACAATTGAATTCAGACTTTTTCAGTTTGACAAGCCTGCCAACGGCAAGAAAAACGGACTTCACACAGGACAGCTTAAAAGCTACATTCAGCTCTGCCTTGCACTTTCTGAAATGGCAAAGGAACTCAAAACGGCAAGTCCGAAACCACAGCAGACGGAAAATCCGAAATTCGCAATGAGGACATGGCTTATAAGACTTGGATTTGTGGGAGAGGAATTTGCAACGGCAAGGGACTTCCTGACGAGAAACCTTGACGGTGACACAGCATTCAGATTTGGCAGAAATTTAAGCGAGTAGCATGGAAAAGGTTCTGCACGAATAACAATTCTTTTCGGCAGAACCGCTTCATGTGAAGCACAGCAAACAAAAATCCTCCCTGAAATTCTGATATATTCTACTTGCTATCTCCGCAATGTTATGATAATATATCAGTACAAAAAGCGAAAGGATTGATTTTGTGAGATATTATATTGCATACGGTTCAAATTTGAATGTCAAGCAGATGAAAGTACGCTGTCCGCAGTCTGAGATAATCGGAACAGGCGAAATCAAAGATCATGAATTACTGCTTGTCGTTCTGTTTTTTTAAAAAAAGCGGTAAGTTACTGGCGGAAAAGCCATGATTTGTCCCGAATGCGGTACGAGAGAGGCACTTGAAGTATTCGGAATAACCCCCCAAGAGTGTGAAGAAATTATAAAAATCATAAAAGAAAAGGGCGGTCATTGACCGCCCTGTTCAGTTGGATTTTACTGTAAATTAAGTTTTTCTTGCAATGCATTTTGAAGAATCTGTGAAAAAGAGTACGAATTTGAAGTCGAAAACGAGGACGAGTTCAGCGATGAGGAGTTTGCAGAATGGATTGAAAAGAATGCCGAGGAGTTTGCAAGAGACAATGCAGACGAAAAGGGCAAGACCTTTGAGGAAGTCACTTACATAAGCTACGAAACCGAAATCTACGATGATGATGAGGACTTTGACAGAAGTTACGAGGACTGGTGCGACTTGCAGGGCGACAGCATGAGAGAAGATTTCTAAAAACAGCAGAGCCGAAAGGCTCTGTTTTTTGTACAAAAAACTGTCTGACAGACAGTTTCTGCTACATGGATTTTAAAGGCGGTGAGAAAGTGCAGAATTACAAACCTACTGAGTTTATGGCAGAAGATTCCCATTATGATGAAGAAAGTGCAGACTATGCAGTGAATTTTATCGAATGCCTTTCTCACACAAAAGGCAAATGGGCAGGAAAGAAGTTCGAGCTGATTGAGTGGCAGGAAAAAATAATCCGTGATATTTTCGGCACAATCAAGCCAAACGGGTACAGGCAGTTTAACACGGCATATATCGAGATACCAAAAAAACAAGGTAAGCAATTGGCACTTGATACGTTAATCCCGACTCCTGATGGGTTCACTACAATGGGAGAAATTCAGGTTGGAGATACAGTTTTTGATGAAAACGGAAACACTTGTCATGTGGTTGCTAAAAGTCCCGTTGATGATACAGAGCAGGCGTACAGGCTGACCTTTACGGACGGGTCTTTTATCGTTGCAGGTGAACGGCATCAGTGGAAAATTTCAACAGATTATGAGGAAAAAATCATCACCAGCAAAGAAATTTTTGAAATGACAGAACAGGTAAAAATCCGTTCATGCCATCAGCCATATACAACAAATCAGGAAATACAGCGGTGCTGGATAGTTTCAAAAAGTCTGAATCCTGAATTTCATTTTTTGAAAAGCATCGAGCCTCTGCCGGAAAAAGTAAAAATGCAGTGCATTCAGGTTGACAGTCCGTCTCATCAGTATCTGGTGGGGCGTTCATTTTTACCAACACACAACAGCGAGCTTGCCGCCGCTGTTGCACTGTATCTTCTGTGCGGAGACAACGAGCAGAGAGCAGAAATTTTCGGCTGTGCTGCCGACCGTCAGCAGGCAAGCATAGTTTTTGACGTTGCTGCCGATATGGTAACAATGTGTCCTGCACTTGCAAAGCGTACAAAGGTACTGAAAGCACAGAAACGAATTGTATTCACGCCTACAAACAGCTTTTATCAGGTACTTTCGGCAGAGGCTTACAGCAAGCACGGCTTCAACATTCACGGAGTAGTGTTTGATGAGCTTCATACTCAGCCGAACAGGGAACTTTTTGACGTTATGACAAAGGGTTCAGGTGATGCCCGTATGCAACCGCTGTATTTTCTTATCACAACAGCGGGAACAGACACGCATAGTATCTGCTACGAACAGCATCAAAAGGCTGAGGACATCATTGCAGGCAGGAAACATGACCCGACTTTTTATCCTGTGATATATGGAGCTAATCCTGATGATGACTGGACAGACCCGGAAGTCTGGAAAAAGGCTAATCCGTCACTTGGAATTACAGTTGGCATTGACAAGGTAGAACAAGCCTGTAATTCTGCAAAGGAAAATCCGGGGGAAGAAAACGCATTCAGGCAGTTGCGATTAAATCAGTGGGTAAAGCAGACGGTCAGGTGGATGCCTATGGACAAGTGGGACGCTTGCAAAGCTGACTTTGATGAGAAATTTCTCGAAGGTCGTGTATGCTACGGCGGTCTTGACCTTTCGTCGACCACTGACCTTACCGCATTTGTGCTTGTTTTTCCGCCTGTTGAAGATGATGACAGATACTACATACTGCCGTATTTTTGGGTACCCGAAGATACTATGGCACTCAGAATACGCAAAGACCATGTGCCTTATGACATATGGGAGGCAAAGGGCTTTTTGATGACAACAGAGGGAAATGTAGTGCATTACGGATTCATCGAAAACTACATTGACGAACTCGGCACACGTTTCAATATCAGAGAAATAGCATTTGACCGCTGGGGAGCTGTGCAGATGTCACAGAACCTTGAAGAACTCGGCTTCACTCTTGCAATGTTCGGACAGGGATTCCGTGATATGTCACCACCTACCAAAGAACTTATGCGACTGGTGCTTGACCGTAAAATTGCCCACAACGGGCACCCTGTACTGCGGTGGAACATGGACAACATTTTTATCAGACGTGACCCTGCCGGAAACATCAAGCCTGACAAGGAAAAGTCAACGGAGAAAATTGACGGTGCAGTCGCTACAATTATGGCTCTTGACCGTGCAATACGGTGCGGAGCTGAACAAGATAATGACGAGTCGGTGTACAATTCGAGGGATTTGATTATTATTTAAAGGAGTGATAATATGGGTATTTTCGGAAAATTTTTCAAGTCAAGAGACAAGCCGAAGGACAGCTACGACAGCCCGTCATACAGTTACTTTTTCGGCAGAACTGATGCAGGAGAACGAGTAACGGACAGAACGGCAATGCAGCATATAGCGGTATATGCGTGTGTGAGAGTACTTTCAGAGGCAGTTGCACAGTTACCGCTTAACGTCTATAAGTACACTGCCGAGGGCAAGGAGAGGGCATACAAGCACCCCCTGTACTTTTTACTGCATGACCAGCCAAACCCTGAAATGACAAGTTTCACGCTCCGTGAAGTGCTTATGTCGCACCTGCTGATTTACGGCAATGCCTATGCTCAGATTATCAGGAACGGCAGGGAAGATGTGGCAGGACTGTACCCGCTAATGGCTGACAAGGTCCGTGTTGACCGTGACGAAAAAGACAGGCTTGTTTACATTTACAGCCGATATGACGAGCAGAATCCGAATATGAAAGAGCAGGGTGAAATTGTACTTACTGCTGAAAATGTTCTGCACATTCCGGGGCTTGGCTATGACGGCTTAGTAGGCTATTCACCTATTGCAATGGCTAAAAATTCACTCGGAATATCGCTTGCGTGTGAGAAATACGGTGCGAGTTTCTTTGCAAACGGTGCAAGTCCGTCCGGTGTTCTGGAACACCCCGGAGTTATCAAAGACCCCGAACGTGTGCGTGAAGCATGGCATAATGCATATGGTTCAGGCAATGCACACAAAGTTGCAGTGCTTGAAGAAGGCATGAAGTACACGCCCATATCGATACCTAATAACGATGCACAGTTCCTCGAAACACGAAAATTTCAGGTAGAAGAAATTGCAAGGCTGTACAGAGTACCGCTTCATATGATTGGCGACCTCGAACACGCCACATTCAGCAACGTAGAACACTTATCGCTTGATTTCGTCAAATACACCCTTGATCCGTGGCTTGTGCGCTGGGAACAGGGACTGCAAAAAGCATTATTTTCTGAACAGGACAAGAAAAAGTACTTTATAAAATTCAATGTTGATGGTCTTCTTCGTGGCGATTATTCAAGCCGAATGCAGGGCTATGCAACTGCAAGACAAAATGGCTGGATGTCGGCAAACGACATCCGTGAACTGGAAAATATGAACCGTATTCCAAAGGAAGAGGGCGGTGACCTGTATTTGGTAAACGGTTCATTTGCAAAACTCAAAGACGCTGGAATAGCGTATGAAAAAGGGAGTGATAAACAGTGAAAAAATTCTGGAATTTTGTGAAGAATGAAGAAACCAACGAAACAGAGCTTATTTTCAACGGTCCTATTTCTGACGAAACATGGTACGGAGACGAAATTACTCCTGCACTTTTCCGTGATGAACTCGGTAAAATTGACGGTAATCTGACAGTGTGGGTGAACTCTCCTGGCGGAGATGTTTTCGCTGCAAGTCAGATTTACACCATGCTTCGTAACCATACGGGGAAAGTTACGGTAAAAATTGACGGCATTGCCGCAAGTGCCGCATCTGTGGTAGCAATGGCAGGTGACGAAACATTTATTGCACCTACCGCAATGATTATGATTCATGACCCGTCAACACTCGCCTACGGCAACAAAGATGACATGAAAAAAGCCATCGAACAGCTTGACGAAGTTAAGGAAAGTATCATAAATGCTTACGAGAAAAAAACCGGTTTAAGCAGGGAAAAAATAGCAAAGATGATGTCAGACGAAACATGGATGAATGCCAAAAAAGCACATGAACTCGGCTTTGTTGACGGAATTTTATTCGGCACAAGCAAAGAATCTGCTTCAAATTCATTGCAGTTTGCGGCAAGAAAAAGCATAAATGGATTTTTGAACAAAATTTCTGTACCTGTACCGAAACAGTCAGGTGTACAGATAGAACAGCTTTACAAAAGACTTGATTTACTCAAATATTAAAAGGAGGACTTTTATTATGACTATTCAGGAACTCAGAGAAAAAAGAGCGAAAGCATGGGACACCGCTCGTGAATTCCTCGACAGCAAGAGACAGGCAAACGGTACGCTTTCCGAGGAGGACGGCAAGACCTACGACACTATGGAAAAACAGATTGTTGACCTCGGCAAGGAAATCAGCAGACTTGAAAGGCAGGCTGAAATTGAAGCTGAAATGAACAAGGCTACTTCTTCACCTATTCTCAATAATCCTCATTCTACGGCAAAAACAGATAAACAGGGTACTGCAAGTGAAGCGTATAACAAGGCTTTCTGGGATAATTTCAGGAGCAGTAAGTGGATTGACGTACACAACGATTTGCAGATTGGTACTGATTCAGAGGGCGGTTACCTCGTACCTGACGAATTTGAGCGCAAGCTCATTGACAAACTTTCTGATGAGAACATTTTCAGAAAACTCGCAACCGTAATCAATACAAATTCAGGTGACAGAAAAATACCTGTTGTAGCAACAAAGGGAAGTGCAGTATGGATGGACGAGGAAGAGCAGTACACACTTTCTGACGATTCATTTACTCAGGCTACACTTTCTGCTTATAAACTCGGTACAGCTATCAAAATTTCAGAGGAACTTCTTAACGATTCTGTATTTGACCTCGCAACTTATGTGGCTCGTGAGTTTGCAAGAAGAATCGGTGAAAAGGAAGAGGAAGCCTTCTTCGTTGGCAACGGCACGGGTAAGCCTACCGGCATCTTCAATGCAACCGGCGGTGCGGAAAACGGTGCTACTACCGCAAATGCCACGATTTCATTTGATGATGTGATAGAGCTTTTCTACTCACTAAAAACACCTTACAGAAAAAATGCTGTATGGGTACTCAATGACAGTACTGTAAAACTTCTCCGCAAACTGAAAGACAGCAACGGCAACTACATCTGGCAGCCCAGTGTAACAGCAGGAATCCCCGACACCATTCTCAACAGACCTTACTACACTTCATCATTTGTACCTGTTGCCGAGGCAGGAAACAAGTGCATGGCATTCGGTGACTTCTCTTATTACTGGATTGCAGACCGTAAAAAGAGAAGTATCAAGAGACTTAATGAACTCTTTGCAATGACGGGACAGGTCGGATTCCTTGCAAGTGAGAGAGTTGACGGCAAGCTCATACTTCCAGAAGCCATCAAGACACTTACAATGAAGTCAGCATGATAACACTCGAAGATGCTAAAACCTATCTCCGAATTGACTGGTCGGAAGATGATGAGCTTATACAGAGCTTGCTTCTGACTGCAAAGCGACTTGTTGCAGATGTCGGCAGATTAAGCAGTCTTGACGGTGATGATACAGTGCGTACAGCTGTTTTGTACGCACTTGCGTATCTTTACGAGAACCGCAATACTGCCGATATGCACAGACTGACACTGAATCTCAGAGCTATGCTGTTCGCACAGCGTGAGGGAGTGATTTGATATGGAAATAGGCACTATGAAACAGAGAATTGCAGTATATGCAAACAAAACCGTAACTGACAGCATTGGAAATCACACAACTCAGCAGGAGAAACTTTTTTCCTGCTGGGCGAGTGTCTATGTGAAAAACTCGTCTGAAAGCACTCCTCATGCGGAAATCAGGGAAATGCAGACAATTGAATTTAAAATCCGTCAACGTGAATTGTCAACAACAGCAAACTGCATTGAATTTCGTGGAAACAGGTACAACATTATTGGTATTTTTCCGAATTACAAGTCAATGGACTACATGAAAATTGTGTGCGAGGTGAGGAAATGAATGTATCATCAGACGACTTTGTGCGAGCTTTGACGAGTGCTGTACAGCAGTTTTCAGAAGATGTGCAGGAAGAAGTATTTGACGGTTTGAAGAAAATCGGCAAAGAAACTTTAAAAAATGTCAAAGAAAATTCACCTGTTTACACGGGTAACAGCAAAAAAATCAAGCCTGAGGAGTACAAAAAAGGGTGGCGTTGCACAGTCGAGGAAGAACGTGGAGCAATTCAGGTAACAGTCCACAACAAAAAATATCAGCTCGTTCACCTGCTTGAAAACGGTCACTTAAACCGTGACGGAACTACAAGAGCAAGAGCATTTCCGCACGTTAAACAGGCGGAAGAATTTGCTGAAAAAGAAGTTGAAAAACTACTGAAAGGACTGTAATTATGGAACTTTCCGAAATTTATTCAAGACTGTGTACGCTGAATATTCCCGTTGCTTACAGGAAATTCAATTCTCCTCAGAATCTGCCGTTTATAGCCTATTTTGAAAGCTCGGCACGCATTGAGGGTGCGGACGGCTATAATCTTTTCAGACGTGCAGAAATAAAAATAGAAATCTACTCGCAAACCAAAAATCTGTCACTTGAAAACAGCTTTGAAATGCTTTTCCGTGACGTTGAACTTGAAAAAACTGCCGATACATACCTTGAAAATGAGGATATGTACATGACTGCTTACAAATTTGAAACAATCCAGAAGTACGGAGGTAAATAGTATGTCACATTCACAGACAAAAGAACTCAATAAAATTCCGCTCGGCTCTATGGACTTTTTTGTAACTCCATGGACGGGTACAATTCCCGCTGATGCAGAGCTTGAAGTTGAAGAAAATATGATAGGAAGAACCAAGAACGGTGCTACAATCAACTATTCGACTGAATGGTACACAGCAACATCAGATGACGGAAAAGCTAAAAAGCGTAAACTCGTGGGCGAAACTGCCACTATCTCATACGGAAATATTACTTGGAACTCACGTACTCTTGAACGCACAATAGCTACTGCAAGAACCACCAGTACAGGCGGTAAACGTACTACAAAAATCGGTGGTGTTGCGAATGATAACGGCATTCGCTACCTTATCCGTGGACTTTACAAGGATAAGACTGACGGTGATATAAGAATAACCGGTGTGGGCGTAAATACAGGCGGTTGGGAGTCGGCTTTCGCTCCGAACAGTGAGACAATTATTACTCCGCAGTTTGAACTTGAACCTTGCGACAACGAAGGTACACTTTTAATCTACGAGGAAGAAGTAATTGAAGAATACCCCAACATTTCAATGACTAACAGTACCGCAAGCATGGCAGTTGGTTCAACAGTAACCGTAACAGCAAATGTCTCTCCCTCGGATGCGACAATCAACTGGACTTCTTCCGATACTTCTGTTGCTACTCTTTCAGCAGGTGCAACAGAAAATTCAATCACCGTCACAGGTGCTTCCGCAGGTACTTCGACAATTACGGGTACTATCACATACAATGCAAAGACCTATTCTGCAACTTGTACTGTAACCGTAACAGCGTCATAAAAAGGGGGTACATACTTTGTATACATTTGATTTTCAGCTTGAAAACGGTACAAAACTCGAAATTAATCCGCCCTCTGTACGCACTTACTACACAAAATTCTGCCGTGCGGAAAGTGATGACAACCTCTTTGAAGCAGTTGCAGAAATCTGCAACAATAACAATGAAAACATCAGAATTGACGTTGACTACGTTCTTGACAATTTTAAAGTTACTGACTTCAACCGTTTTACAAAAGATTTGACAGAATGGGTAAAAAATACCCGTGAAAATGACCCAAATTAAAAATGCCTTACTTTCCCGAACAAGAAAAAAGTAAGGCATATTTTGTAAATCAGACAAGTGACTTCAAAGTAGTTTCTGACTATTCATTGCTTAACTTCAATGAAGTGCAGAATCTCAGTATTTTTGAGTATTTCGGCTTACTGCATGATGCCGTTGTGTGGAATTGCAGTAAGTCCGAAAAAGGACTTGAATACCTCGAAAATGCGTGGAATTACAGTCAGACAAGCCCTGACAGAAACCAGCTCAGAAAAATTTTTGGGAGGTGACAGGTACGAATAAAGTTTTAAAGGGTCTTAACATCAAAATCGGGGCGGATACGGTGGGACTTGATACTGCTCTGAAAGACGTTGAAAAAAATTGCCGAAAGTCCGCAACGGAACTCCGTGAAGTGGACAGGGCACTTAAAACTGCTCCCGATTCCGTGGAACTCTGGAAGCAGAAACAGGAACTCTTGAAAAAGTCGATAAGCGATACCCGTGACAAGCTGAAAACCCTTGAATCTGCACAGGCTGACGTAAATAAACAGTTCAATAACGGTCAGATAACCGAACAGCAGTACAGGGCTTTTCAGCGTGAAATCGAAACTACAAGAGGCAGTTTGCAGAATTTAGAAAGTCAGTTCCGTGAAACAGGGGTACAGGCTTTGCAAATGGGTGGAAATCTTGAAAATTTAGGAGGTCATGCTGAAACATCAGAACTTCAAGCTGCACTTAGAGATGTCGAAAAAAATTGTCATAAGTCCGCATCAGAACTCCGTGAAGTAAACAAAGCACTCAAAACCGCTCCCAATTCTGTGGAACTCTGGAAGCAAAAACAAGAACTTTTAAAAAAGTCGATAAGTGAAACTCGTGACAAGCTAAAAACTCTTGAATCTGCACAGGCTGACGTAAAAAAACAATTTCAAAATGGACAGATAAACGAACAGCAGTACAGGGCTTTTCAGCGTGAAATCGAAACTACAAGAGGCAGTTTGCGGAATCTTGAAAGTCAGTTAAGCACAACAAATTTTGAAATTTTTCAGCGTGAAACTGAAAACACAAGAGGTTCACTTCAAGACCTTACTTCTGAATTGAGAAATTCAGAAAATCAGGCTGAACAGTCAAACGAAAATTTTGAAGAACTTGAAAATCAACTGAACGAAACAGGGAATCAGGCAGAAAAGTCAAGCAGTGGTTTCACTGTAATGAAAGGCGTACTTGCTGACCTCGTTTCAAACGGCATTCAGCTTGCAACCTCTGCACTGAAAGACTTCACAAAAAGTACAGTCCAGACGGGCATGAGCTTTGAATCGTCAATATCAAGTGTTAAGGCTATTTCAGGTGCAACAGAGGGCGAAATTGAAAAACTTACCGAAAAAGCTAAGGAAATGGGTGCTACCACAAAATACACCGCTTCACAGTCTGCCGACGCTTTTCAGTACATGGCTCTTGCCGGCTGGAAAACAGAGGATATGCTTTCGGGTATTGACGGCATTTTAAGCCTTGCATCAGCTTCAAATATGGACTTAGCCCGTGCTTCTGATATTGTCACTGACTACCTCACGGCATTCGGGCTTACTGCTCAGGATTCCGAAAAATTCGTTGACCAGATGACCTATGCAATGTCAAACTCCAACACCACTACGGAGCTTTTAGGTGAGGCTTACAAAACCTGTGCATCTACCGCAAAATCAATGCACTATTCTGTCGAGGACGTAACCGCAGTACTCATGACTATGGCTAATGCAGGTGTTAAGGGCGGTGAAGCGGGTACAGCTTTAAATGCGGTTATGACAAGACTTGCAACTGATACAAAAGGCTGTGCTACGGCTCTTTCGGAGTACGGTGTACAGGTTTACGACTCTGAGGGCAATATGCAGTCACTTGCAAGTATTCTGCAAGGCGTTCAGGGTGTTTGGGAAACACTTACAGACCAGCAACAGGCAAATCTTGCTAAAATTATTGCAGGTACTTCTCAGTACTCCGCACTTCAAACCATTATGGCAGGTCTTTCCGATACCGCAAAAGAGAGCGGACAGTCTTTTGAGGACTACGCACAGGCTCTTGAACAGTGTGACGGCACTGCGGAAGATATGTCAAAAACTATGCTTGACAACTTGTCGGGCGACCTGACCATTTTTGAAAGTGCTGTTGACGGCATGAAAATTTCAATAGCTGACGAACTCAACCCCGCTTTGCGTGACATTGTGCAGTACGCAACAAAGAAAGTGCCTGACGTGCAGAAAGTGATAAAACCTTTGTTTGAAACCGCAATTGACGGTGCTAAGAAGTTGATTGACAATTTGCCGAAAGCAGTTGAAATCGCAAAAAAAATTATTCCGGTAGTAACGGGTATCGGCGGAGCAGTTGCAACCCTGAAAATAGCCGATTTAATTTCAAAACTTCCAGCACTTGCAAGCGGTATAAAAATGGTGAGCCTTGCCATTTCCGCAAATCCCTACGTTGCCGCTGCAACTGCCGTTATCGGACTTGCAACCGCAATAGGTACGCTTGTAATCGCTAAAAAGAACGAAAAAACCGAACTCGAAAAGATTACCGAGGAAAACGACAGGGAAATACAGTCGCTCAAAGACAATCAGCAGGCAGTCAATGACCTCAACAGGTCTTTTGACGAAAGTGCAGGACAGATAAAAGCTGAATCTGACCGCACAAGGGAACTCTGGGAAGAACTCGACAAGCTCGCCGATGCAAACGGAGTAGTTCACGACAAGGACAAAGCCCGTGCGGAGTATATTCTCAATGAACTCAATGACGCTCTCGGTACTGAATTTACCATGGTGGGCAATCAGATTGACAATTACAAGGAACTTTCAAGTGCCATTGATGACGTAATTGCCAAAAAACAGGCAGAAGCTATGCTTGATTCGTACCTGTCCATGAGTGGCGAAATGGCTGAAAAACGCAGTCAAGCCCGTGAAGATTATGCAAAAGCAAAGTCAGAATTGAGTGACGCTGTTGCAGAACGTGAAAAAGTTGAACAGCGTTGGAGAATAGCGAGAGAAACAGGTAGCCTGCAAGACGGTGAGACTGCTGAAAACCTTTACAATCAGTATTTGATTGCCCGTGAAAACGAAAGTACAGCAAGAAATAAAGTACTTATCACAAAAAATACTTTTCTTGATGCTGACAGCTATTTTGAACGCCTTGCAAATGCTCAGGAAGCATATTCCGAAGGTATGTATTATTCAGTAGAAAAAATCTTGTATCAGGAAAGAAAAGTTTCTGATGAGGTTCTTGATGGTACGCTTACCGACATGGAAAGCAGAGTAAAAGCGTTTGAAGAAAGTCTGCAACAGGCTGATTCTGACCTTGAACTTGCTGTGAAATCGGGTACTGAAAAGGCAATGAAAGAAGCAGGCGAAATGGTAAATCAGACTATGGAACTTGCTAAAATTTCAGGGCAGAACGTCAATAAAGTATGGTCTGAAAATTTCGGTCAGACTTTCAAGGAACTCGCAAAAAACGGAATTGACATTTCAGAGTGGACAAAGTGGGCGAAAGATTCAGGAACCGGCGTTGCTACTGTATTCGGTGCAACTTGGCGTGAGGACATTCAGAAACAGATTGACAGCGGTTTTGACGTTGCTGACTTGCTTGAATGGTGCTACAATTCGGGAGTAAACGCAAGTGAAATTTTCGGTGACGAGTTTATTTCTTACATTCAGTCGAGACTTGATGGTGGATTTGATGTAAAAAACCTGCTTGCGTGGGGTGCAGAATCGGGGTACAATGTTTCAAGCGTATTTTCTGACGAGTATGTGCAGAAGTACCAGCAGACTCTTGACGATACTGAGCAGTACAACATAAACGACTTTCTTTACTGGGCGGAGGTCAAGGGCATTGATATTGGTACACTTTTCGGTGAAAACTATCAGCACTATGTCAATGACTATCTCGGTCGGGCTGAAACCGACTATACAAATCACTGTGAAAATCTTAAAGAAACAACTAATAGCTGGATTGAGTTTTTTCATGGCTCTATACGTGAAGCATATGAAGAAACAATGCGAAAGGCAAATGACATCAAGCAGGCGATTAATGATGCAATAAGCGACATTAACCCTGAACTTCCTGCAAATTTACCCGAAGGTGCAGTGCCTGTCCGTCGGTACGCAACAGGCGGATTTATTCACAGCGGCCAGGCAATTGTAGCAGAGGCAGGACCCGAACTGCTCGAAATTATGAACAATGGTGTAAAAGTTACTCCGCTTTCTGCAAATTCAAAGGGTATACCAGTTGGAAAAAGTGGTAATCAGCAGATTTTTTACAACAACTATACTGTAAATGCTGTTGTTTCAAATGACTATGATGTGCGAAAACTTGCGGAAAACCTTGAAACAGAACGCAGAAGAATTTCCATGGGAGGGGGCATAAGTCCGTGAGCTACTTTATTTTTAATGAGACTTCAAGTGAAGATTTGGGAATTATGGTAACTAAGCCGGTTATACGCCCTTCGTGGCGTACCGAAGAAAATACCTTTAATCTGGTAGGAAAGTCAAAAAAGTACCGTCAGTCCTCAAAGACCTATACTGACGGTCAGATGAACATTGAAACAGTGATAACCGATACAAGCCCCGAAAATCTCCGTACAGTTTTTCAGGCTCTTAACGGTAACGGTAAACTGTGGCTCTCATCAGCTCCGAATGAGTTCCTGAACGTCAGTATTGACCCCATTAACATTCAGGCAGTCGCTCTGACTATGGGGGTATGCGTACTAAGTATGACCGTTGAACCGCTCGCCTACGTGCTTGACAGTCCGACACTGACACTTACAGACGGTACAAGCTATACAGAAATCGAAAACCGAGGCACTATCTACTGTGAGCCTGAAATCCGATTCAAACCGCAGTCTGCACAAACGGTAATAGACGTAAACGGTGCGGAATTTACAGTAAATACTCCGCAGGGGTGCAGTTTTGAGTCAACAATAGTCCTCGACTGCGAGGAAGAAACAGCTTACTTCATTCGCCCAGAAGGTCAGGCTTACCCGTGCTTGCAGTATACTTACGGTGACTTTCCGATTTTTCACACAGGCAAGAATTACATCAAGTTTACGGGTACGAACGAAGTAGAAATCAAGGTAAGGGAGAGATGTTTATGACAGGTACAGGCACTCAGGCAGACCCCTACATTTGCGAATCGTGGGACGAACTACTGAGCGTTTCTACAAACAAAAATAACTACATAAAAATGGCTGATTCTGATAACAAGACTATCAATTTCAACGAAATTCAACCAACGGGCTTTGAAAGTCAAATTGAACTTTCTGGAATAATTGACTTCAATGGTTGGACGCTTCTTAATTTTTATTCTGTTGCACAGGTCGCTTTTTATGTAAAAACAGGTTCAACATGGAAAAACCTTAACCTCGAAAAGTTTTCACACAAACATACTCGCTCAGACGATAAAAGGGTTTCCTTTCTCACAACGGATTACGACGAATCAAAAATTACTATAAAAGGCAGTGCATTTTCAGGTGTAATGCAGTATGGTGCAGGGTCAGGTATAAGCGGATTTCTTTACTCTGCTAACTACCGTGAAATCAGTGCAGAAGAATGCTCGTTTAATATTTCAGCATCAAGCAATGTAGCTTTTGTAGTCATGTGTGGTAGAGGATTTACAAACAGTGAGATTATAGCCGATATTAATGCCGACTCATGCAATATTTTTACGAGCGATGTATATGAGACTTTCCATAGCCGTGCTTTCAACAGCCGTTTTTACGGTAAAATCACTGTTTCTGATACATCATCAAAGATTTATTCAGGTTATTCGGGCAGTGGATTCAGCGTGTACGATATTCGCACAAACGTGCCGTTAAAGTATATTGGAACTGGTATATCACTTTACAATTCAGACTTGTGTTCTGCATCAGAAGACAGTTCAGCAGTTTTCACAGCGGTAACATCTTTGCAGATGGCAGATGAAAACTACCTGAACAGTATCGGATTCAAGGTAGGAACTATATGAGTACTATACAAATTACTGATTTTGAACAGGGTACATTTGACGGCAGTGGTCACGAAGCTTCACGAAATGACAGAATACGAAGTACAACGAGATTTCAGGCTGATACTACTGCTTTCAGTATAAAAATTTCAGCAGTTTCAGGCAAACAGCTTAAACTTGTCCTTTTTGGGTGGGACGAAAATAATACTTTCAGGGACTATCTGTACTGGTACAATAGTGGTGATACAATCTATACAAGCGGTAAGTCGGTCGAGTACCGTATTGCAATGGGATATACAGATGATACTACTATATCCCCGGAAGATATTACAGAGTGTTCTTTAACAGTCGGTGAATGGACAATGAATAACGGTACACTTGTACCGCCCCTAAGTGATTCCCGTCCTGCTACTGCTGAATACGCTATGTCACCGCCTTACCCTAAGTCGCATTGGAGAGTGGACAAGAATATCAGTCCCGATATGCCGTGGCACGAACTTCTCAGCCACGCAAGAGGTCTTGATTTATGGTCTTTTCCCCGTGAGCATACTATCAGAGTGTACGATTTTCAAGAACCTCAGAGCGGTTTTCAGCACAACGGACTTGCAATTCTCCGCCCTTCGGAGTGCATATCTACTCATGAACTCAATGGACGGTGGGACGTAACTCTGACGCACCCCATTGACCCACAGGGGCGTTATAAATACCTTACTCCGCCGAATGTACTGAAAATTGACGGTCAGCTATTCCGTATTGACGAACACGAAAGTACTGTTGACCAGTCGGGGGCGGTGATAAAAGTACATGCAAAACACATTTTCTATGACCTCGCTGACACGCTGATTATGGACTTGACTTTGAACAGCCTTAACGGTTTCAATTTTATTTACTCCCTTATTCACGGCCAGTTTCATTACGGTCAGCCGTCAGGGTACGATACTTACGACTTTAATTACTACTCTGATATACAGGACGCTTGCGGTACGGTACAAATGGAAAATACGTCAGTAGCAGGTGCTTTGATAGGTACTGACAACTGCTTTGTAAATACGTTCGGGGGCGAGCTGTACAGAAATAACTTCTATTTCAGTATAAATTCACGCATGGAGTACGCTCAGGACAACGCATTTGCTTTGAGGTACGGCTTTGATATGACTAAAATTACTCAGAAAATAGACTACAATGAGTTCTGTACGTTCATTGTCGGACGTGACAATTTCGGTGCAGGGTACGACAAGGCATGGGCTCCGGGCGGACTTCCTATCCATCACGAAAAGTACAGATATTTCAAGTTCAACTACCCGTATCACGACTGGAACAGGTTTGTACATGATGTAGATGCACTGTTCGGACCGTTGCACGTCCCAAAGGTAAGCTACGAAGTGAACATTGCAAGTCTGAGGAACGACCCAAAGTACAAGGACTTTGTGGATTTGCAGAATTACAGGTTAGGTGACAAAGGGCGTATTTACTGCGAAATGCTTGACATTGACACTGAACAGCAGATTGTAAGCGTTGAGAAAGACGAGCTGACAGGTGACATTCTCAATATAAAACTCGGAAATATAGGATATTCTTTTGTGCGTCCGCAGTACAAAGCAAATACGATTTCGTCAGGCTACTCCGTTTCTGACCGTCAAATGCAGGCTATGCAGTCAGAAATTGACGGAATAAATGTCAAGGCTCTCAAAACTTGGAGCGGTGCAAAGGCTTACAAGTGGAGCGAAACAAAAAAATACAAGTGGGGGGATATAAAAAATGGCAACTGAAACTACTAACTTACACCTGATTAAGCCGGATGATTCAGACAGTACAGACCAGACACCATTCAACTCAAATTCTGATATTCTCGACAATGCCTATGCTGAAATTATGCAGGAAATACAGGCTCTTAAAGACCGTGTAACGGCTCTCGAAACTTAAAGGGGTGATACTATGATTAGATTTGTAATCGGCAAGGATTACGGCTACAAGGACGGAAAACAGCTTGTAAAAGCAAAACTCGAATGTGATGAGATTGACGAACTTCCAGCCGTGAACTTTTTTGAGGGTAAGCTACTTGACAGCGGTTCACAGTGCTGGGTAATCGGCACGGGCGACCTTTACGGGCTTACCTCAACAGGTGACTGGGTAAAGGTAAATTTTATGGGAAATGGTGAAGGGGGTGATGACGGTTCTGCATATGCTCACAGTCTTGAAC
>Ga0326513_10000781_pt1 | contig 26932 bp, 24 predicted proteins | sample 2_2465_0518_D_FD_203654 | JGI IMG/M metagenome (GOLD analysis project Ga0326513, IMG submission 203654) | Bovine rumen microbial communities from UC Davis, California, United States - 2_2465_0518 | ecosystem: Host-associated > Mammals > Digestive system > Stomach > Rumen | place: USA... | reverse complement strand
AAGATAAAAATATCTTAAATAATTAAATCATCAAAAGGAGCTGTTGAATTATGAACTATCTGAATGAATTATCCGCCCTTGAATTCCCGAAAGAACGGACTGCCTATACGGCATACCGCATTTTATCTTCTGATTTTGAGGGAATCTGTCCGTGCAGTCCGGAAAATGCACAGGATGATTTTTCGATCGGCTGGGATGAAGAGGAATCTGAATGCGTGTTGCTGATGGAAAATGCTGCTGCCGCTTCCCGTTCTGTCAGAGAATTGCTGAAACAAGTGCTCTCAGAAGAAGATACAGAAGCAATGCTGGAAAATGCTTCTGTTACAAAAATTATCAACCGAACAGAAATTACAAGGCCGTTTCTTTCTGTTCCGGACGGTGTCTGCCGCGAACATGCAGAAATAAAAGATACTGTTCTGCAAAAATATTCTGCATATACAGATTCTGAATGTATCGCTGATTATGATATAAATGATATTTCTGTTCAGGATGATGCAGAAAATAATTGCTTCTGGACAACTGAAATTCTCGCACAGTTTCTGAATGCTCTGCCGCTGCTGGAGAGAATCAGGAAAATCCGTGTACAGAATGTTGAAAAAATTGTTTTCCCCTATACCTGCTGGAAAATTGATGAAAATGCTCTGGAAACAGAAAACTGTAACATTCTGCATTTCCGCCGTTCCAATATGCAGATCAAAGATGAAAATATTACTGATCAGATGCTGTACGGCATTTCCGGAAGTACTGCGGAACGTCTTGCACAGGAAAAAGGGCTCTCTTTCACAGCATGTTATCAGATGCATCCCGCTCCGCAAAATATCACTCTGTGGGAAAGCTGGAATTTCTCTGCTCCGGAAGAAAGCCGGTATGTGCCTGAAACTGCATTATCATGGGCTTGCTTAGATCTAATCAATCTTCCTGACGGCGAATGCATGATGGTAAATTTTAAAAAATTTAATAATGATAACGACGAATATAAAAACGCCGGCCGCTTTTTCAGTCTGTATCAGGATGAGACAATAGAAATCGGACTTCTGATTCAGTTTTCAGAAGGATTGTTTGGACTCAGTATGCAGCAGATTGATTTTACAATTGCTGAAAATAATATGCTGTTTTCTCTGGATTTTCATAATGCAGGCAATGAGAAAGAAACTATCATGAATCAGATCCGTGCCGTTTATGCGCTGTTTTCTGATGCAAAACATTTTGAAAATCATATCCGTCTTGATGAACTGCCGGAAGAAGATATTTCAGAAGCTCTCGATGAAGAATTACAGGATTCAAAATCAATAGAAGATGCTGTCGAAACAGGAAGCAGTGAAATTACTAATCAAATTACTAATCGGCTGTTTCAGGCATTAGGCCTTGACGATGATGACGATGACAGCGAAGAAACTGAAACTTATGAAATCCCTGAACCGGAAGATAATCAGAATTATGTAAAATATCAGATTTCTTCCGTATTGTATCAATCACGGAAAAAATGCCCTCTGTTTCCGCGGGAAGAATCCGGACTCTATGCCGGATGGGATACTGATGAAGAAGAACTGGTTATTTATACCGATGCAGAGCCGTATCTTTCTATGCCGCTTGAAAATCTGCTTTGGCTTGTGCTGACGGATTCGCCTATGCCTGAAAATCTTCCGGAAACAGAAAAAACATCTGCAAAAATAGAAATACTCAATTATGGACTTAATCAGGCGTTCAATTCTGTTTTGTCAGATGATGAAGAAGCATCTGATACATTGGCAGAACATTTTCTGAAATATACCGACTTAATCACATCTTCTGAGATAAAGAAAAAAAGCAATCTTCTCTTTCCGGTCAAAACGCTTCTGACTGTACCGGAAAATATCGCAAGAGAATACTATACTGAAACTAATGGTGTACTTCAGGAATATGAAGCCTATTCTTCGGATGATACCTGCATTGCAGAATATGATACAGGAGATGTCAGAATCCGTGATGATGAGGAAAATAATATAATATGGACAACTGATCTGCTTTCTGCATTTTTAGAGGCTTTGCCTAAAATTACAAGAATCAAAGATATTAATGCAGAAAATGTCGAAAAACTGATTCTTCCGTATACCTGTCATACTATTGATGACTGGTCATTCAGAAGCAATCTGAAAGAACTGCATCTGCATCGTGCCAATATGAACATCGGTGATGATAACTTCCGTCAAGGCATGAAAATCTACGGGATTTCCGGAAGTACTGCCGAAAGACTTGCAAAAGAAAATAACTGCGAATTTATTCCGGCATTCTCTGAAAAATCCGGTGAATCTGTGCAGATTGATGAAAACTGGAGTGTTCAGACTCCTCCGGAAAGCTGTTTTGAACCCGAAACAGAACAGACATATGCTTCCCTCTCTCTGGTTAATATTCCGGAAAGCTATTGCAATATTCAGCTTCGGGCTGGTCATATCAGCGAAAAACCTGATTTAACTGAACTGTTCTGTGATGATTTATATCTGAAACTCTATCAGGAAGATGATGCAGAAATTGGTATCTCCGCAGAAGCCTCTTCTTTCCTGTGGTCAACAGTATTTCAGATTCAGGGTATCTTTATTTTCGGAGAACAAAGCTGTAAATTTACATGCCGTACTGCTGAAAGTGAAGTACAGGAAACTATCAAAGCATTGTATCAGATTATGAAAACTGTGAAATATCAGAATCAATCCGTACAGCTGGATGCTCTTGATGAAGAAAAACTCTCTTCCCGTCTGCAAGAACTGAAACAGAATCTGAATTCTGACAGCGATGATGATGATGATTCTGATGATGATGATTATGATTCTGTCACCGGAGATTACAGAAATACAGACGGTACTGTCACGGAAGAACCGGAACTGATTACTGTCGCTGATGACTGGACACTCTATCTTCCTGAGGGATATTTGTATTCTGCTGACGGCGATACCATCGGAGGCCATCGCTGTGTGATTATCATGAAAAATGATGATACTGCCGATTTTGATAATCATTTCAACAGCTCTGAAAATTATTCCTGTCTGAATAGTCAGTCAGAAATTTTATCTGATAATTTGCCTGATGATCTGCTCTGGTATAATAATAAACTCAAAACAGAAATGGCCCTGTGGCTTTTCCATTCTGCTGAAAACAAAGAAAATTGTCTGATTCTGAAACGTACCAGTGAGATTGCTGTATTCTGTCAGATTCGTGAACATGAAGAAGAAAGTACGATCTTCAATGTACAGTTTGTCACAAAAAAAGGTCTTTATCCGATGCAGGTATTTTTTAATCAGTCAGGAACACTGGAAGAACTTGGAAATAAAATGCTTTCCGTCATCGGTACAGCCGGAACAGTCTCTCATCCATGCTATGAAAATTATATGCAGAATTTCTTTACGCTTCATAAAGAAATCCCGATTGTAAAACCTTCGATTTCTGAAACTTACCGTGCTGTACAGGCCCAGCAAAATAATAAACAGATGATGCAGGGAGTTTTAAGAATGGGTATGACATTTATCAATGACTCTGTCGAATATGGTCTGCCTATGATAGAAAATATTTCCGTTCCTGAATTTCCGCTTTCTGAAAAAGCATGGAATATGACTGATGTTTTTCGTATGGAAGAAGATGCTTATAATTCCAGCTTCGACAGAGAAGGCGAAATCCGGCACTGCTTTATCAGAGAAATTGATCATTTTACCGGTTTCCGTTCTTTTGCTTGGTGCGTTGCTGAATACTGCGGACAGAAGCATATTAAACCCGAACAGATTGATTTGCAGACTCTGCTTGCATTGGCACAGTTAGTCGAATCCAGAAGTTTTATGAATTATGATGAAACACATTATCCGGCAATCTGCGGTGTACCGGACATGGAAACATTCTATCTGCCCAATGGTAAAAATTCTTCCGAAGCAGAAACAGTTCTTGAAGAACATGGCACAAATATCGGAATTGCCGATCTGTATCAGCTTCGGAAAGAACTCACAGAACTGCTGCCCTGCATTGAAAAAATCTATGATTGGCTGAATCAGAACCGTCAGGACAGAACCAAGCCATTAAGAGGTATTCATTCAGATATTCTCTATGTCTGGTGTGCGCTTGTGATCGCTTCAAATCATGCTTTTGTCACAACAGCTGATGTGCCTATGAATTACGATTTCTGGTTCGCTCCAGATGAAGAATTTTCAGATTTTGAACCGCCTGTCTTTGAAGAATAATTAATAACATAAGCCCTGATTTTAGATTAATAAAATTCAAAATCAGGGCTTATATTAAATCTGTTTTAAAGCGGAGGATTATTATGAAAATCAGAACTGATTTTGTAACAAATTCATCAAGTTCAAGTTTTATCAGTTATCAGCTTGACGGCAGACTTTTTCAGGAATTTCTTAAAAAACAGCATATGCCTCCTGTGAGAAATATCCATGATTATGATATTGATTTTCAGATTCATGATCATGATTTTGAAATCAGTCTGTCTCATACAGGATATACAGAGGGCCTCGCTGTGCTCCTGACAAGAATCGCTCTCAGAGATCGTGATACATTCGAGTTATTTGAAAATCTCTATACGATTGATGATGAGTTTATGCTCCCCAGATGGCAGAATCTTCCGGATTATTCACCTTTGAAATGCAATCCGGATTATAGAAATTATAAATTCCGGAATCAATATGACGGTTCAGAAAAATCCGTTATCAGACTGTTTCTGGAATTGTTCCGGAAGACTGACTTTCTGAGCCGGATTCTGATTCATACAATGAAATTTGAAGTCGCTGATACTGAGGACGGCCGTGCATTCTGTATCATGATCAGTCATCAGAAAATTTCATATTATCAGCAGTATGCCTTTGCAACAACCCGTGATCTTGAAGAGTGTTCCGGTGAAATGATTCTGTATCAGAATTGCTGTCTCTCTCTGCATGATGTCGATTTTACTGATCAGTATGATTGTCATATTCATCAGGAAATCGAAAATATTCAGGAAACACTTGATTTTTATGCTGATCAGTCCCAGACTGCGGGCCTTGCGGAAATCAAAGAAATTATTGCACTCCGGCCGATTGAAAAACTTGTGATTCCTGAGGGAGTCAGAAAAATAGGCAAAATCCAATGCCCCGAAGGCGATGTTATTCAGGAACTCGAATTGCCTTCCAGTCTGAAAGAAATTCAGGAAATTTCTCCCTGTAAGAATCTGATTCTGCATAATCCTGATACAGTCTTCCTGAATTAATTTTAATTTTATAGAAAGAAGTCAATGATTATGAAATACTCAGTCTATGATAAAAAATTTAATTACCGCTATTTTTTCGATACAGAAACAGGTTTCTACATGCGTACCGGTATTCTGGACGAAAACGGCAAAGATACGGATGTTGATCCGTTCATGTCCTCTTATCCGCATCTGATTGATGTCGGAATTATGGGCCATTGCATCCACGGTGAAAGCGGTCTCTGTAAAAATGCCGGTGTACAGTGCTATCAGAGCGGTTATCATATCAGAAAACCTGATATGACTGTTGAGGATTTCCGGAGTATCGCTGAACAATGCCGTCATATTACCAATCAGCTCGCACTCGGAGGCCGTGGTGATCCGAATCAGCATCATGATTTTGAACAGATTCTCAGAATCTGCCGTGAAAATGATTTAGTTCCGAATTATACAACTTCCGGTTTCGGCATGACAGATCAGCAGATTCAGCTGACAAAACAATACTGCGGTGCGGTGGCCGTCAGCTGGTACAGAAGTCAATATACAGAATCTGCCATTCAGAAATTGATTGCTGTCGGCTGTAAGACTAATATTCATTATGTATTATCAAAAAATTCCATTCAGGAAGCTGTAGAACGACTCTCCGCAAATCATTTCCCTGAGGGTATCAATGCCGTGATCTTCCTGATGCATAAGCCTGTCGGTCAGGGAGAACAGAAAAATATGATCACGCCTGATAATCCTTATCTGAAAGAATTCTGCCGTCTGGTGAATCATCAGGAACAGCCTTTCAAGATCGGCTTTGATTCTTGCAGTGTGCCGATGATTGTCAATTATTGTCCGGATATTGCAAAAATCACGCTCGATACCTGCGAGGGTGGACGGTATTCCTGTTATATTTCCAGTGAAATGGTCATGAGTCCATGCAGTTTTGACCGTGTGGAAAAATATGGTGTATCGCTCCGGAATTCTTCTATCCGTGAAGTATGGAACAGTCCGCAGTTTGAGACATTCCGTGCAAGTCTGCAAAAATCCTGTCCGGAATGTCCTGACCGTGAATTCTGTATGGGTGGCTGTCCGCTCGTGCCGGAAGTGGCTCTCTGTCCTCGTGAAACCAGAAAGCAGTTAAATTTTACGCAAAACACTTGACATTTTGACAAAATTCTGGTAAAATAATAGTAATCTTATAATATGATGGAGGTAATTGCTTATGAAAATCAGAACCGATTTTGTGACGAATTCATCAAGCTCCAGTTTTGTTACTTTCGAACTGCATGATTCAGAATTCTGCCGTTTTGTCTGGAATAAGATGCAGGAATTGTACATTCCTTATGAAGGTAAGACACACTATTTGTCAGAATTTGATTTCAATGAAAATTCCCTCAGTGGTGAAATTTGCATACGAACCTTATATGAAGAGGAAATGATCGATGACGAAACCGAACTGTTTTATTGGGAAGAGGATGATTCAGAACGTGAGCTTGACAGCGATTATATCGCAGACAACATGAAGGATATTATTGGGGTAGATTCGGTTATATTTTCAATTGCAGACCACTTGGACGAAAAGGCAAAATCAGATTTTTATCATATATTGTTTGATACATTGAAAGCGGATCATTATTTTGATGATTCCGATAACTGGAATGAAATGAAAGATAAACCTGATTTTGAAGATACTCTTTATGATGATTTTAGCGATTACATTGATTTGGGTAACTTCAATGTCTTCAAAATTGAACAGGATATACAGATAGAAATATCTGATAAGTTTTTTGGTGAAAGATTATTTAATTTTCTGAAAACGGTACAGCTTGATGAGGCATTTTCATTTTCCGGCGATTGCTTTTATTTCAAAAAAGATGACAAAACACTGGAAATCCATAGCGATTGCGTTTTGTTGATATTTAATACAAAAAAATTTAAGTATCTTGCGGATACTAAACACGATAAAGATGAAATCTATGAAAATTTCCTGAGGATAATGCATTATTTTCTCCCACTGGCTCACATTGCAGAAGATGAGGAATTACAGGAACTGTTAGACTGTGACGAATTTGATGACAAACTTAATATTAGGTTCTATATGGGATATACAGACTAAAAATTTATTATTTTTCAAGAGGTGTTTTATTATGAAAATCAGAACCGACTTTGTGACAAACTCGTCAAGTTCCAGCTTTGTGACATATAATCTGGAGGATTCAGACTTTTGCAGATATGTCTGGCGTACTATGAAAGAGCTCAATCTCAAAGAAATTGAAGATTATTATTATGAACATCCTGCAAGCAGTTTCAGTTTCTATGAAGGCAGTCTCGATGCGGAAATCAGCATCCGCTGTGAAGATGTCTACTGTGATCGCTATGCTCCCGAATGCTGGTGCTGGGATGGTAGTTTTTCAATGCATATTCAGGATATTGAAGATTTTCTTACAGAAGATTCTGCAAAAGAAGCATTCCGGCAGATTCTCAGCGAAGAACTCGCAGAAAAAAGTTTTGAATCTCTGCTGGATGAAGTGGAATACTGGGAATATGACTATACATGGGGAAAATATAATGAATATTATCATGAAAAAGAAATTGCTGATTGTGATGATTTCCGTCTTTCCGGAAGATTATTCGCTCTGCTCAGTGAGAATGCCTGTGATGAACATATCCGGAAATCAGCGGAAATGATTCAGATCATGTCTGATCCTGATGATAAAGAAGCTGATTTTATTGATCTGTATTCTGATCATCTGTATGCAATCGCCTTTGACGGCTATTCTGAATATGAAAAAAAATCAGATATTGCAGATATGACAAGAAGTTTTCTCAGAATTATTTCTGATTTCCTGCCTCTGGATTCTATCGGAGAAGATAAGAAACTGCACAGATTATTCAAGAAAGACTGTGCCAACGGCAAATTCTCCTGTGATGTCTATATGGGCAGTACTGACTGAAATTTATTATTTTGCAAGAGGCGTTTTATTATGAAAATCAGAACAGACTTTGTGACGAATTCGTCAGATTTCAGTTTTGTCTGCCTATCAACGATACCAGAAAGAATCTGACAGTTTATGCAATGCTTATTAGCAGATGAAGATTAATGAAAAAACAGAACAATTATAATTTTGGCGGTCATTTCGATCGCCATTTTCTTTAGAAAAGCAGTTCTGCTTGTCAAAAGCGATAAAAATAATATCTGCTTGTAGTTGACAAAATTAAAAATAGAGTGTATAATTACATAGTAAACAGATAGATAAAATAAATTATAAAAATTTAGAAATCGAGGAAAAACTATGCAGTCACAAAATAATTTTGAACTTTCTGTTGTCCGGAAATTCAGAAAAACAATCTGGTCAAAATTCCTGAAAGGTATCAAGACATACGAACTGATTCAGCCGCATGATAAAATTGCTGTCTGTATTTCCGGCGGTAAGGATTCCATGCTGATGGCTCTGTGTATGAAACGTTTGCAGAAATATTCAGAAATCCCGTTTGAAGTCGTATTTCTGGTCATGAATCCGGGGTATCATGAAATCAATCTCAGGAAAATTGTAGACAATGCCGCTCTGCTGGAAATTCCAGTTCAGATTTTTGAAACCGGAATCTATGATGCTGTCGCTAAAGTAGATACACATCCCTGCTATCTGTGCGCCCGAATGCGAAGAGGCTATTTATATAAAACCGCTCAGGAACTTGGATGCAATAAAATTGCACTCGGTCATCATTTTGATGATGTGATCGAAACAATCCTGATGGGTATGCTCTACGGTTCGCAGATTCAGACCATGATGCCGAAAATCCACAGTGAAAATTATCAGGGAATGCAGCTCATCCGACCGCTGTATCTTGTCCGTGAAGCTGAAATTATTCACTGGAAACAGTATAATGATTTGCAGTTTATTCAATGTGCCTGCCGGTTTACGGAAAACTGTACCATGTGCGATAACGGTGGAGGCGGTTCCAAACGTCAGGAAATCAAAATGCTCCTGAAAGAACTCCGTGCCGTCAATCCGGCTGTCGATATGAATATTTTCCGCAGTGTAGAAAATGTCAATCTGCAAACGCTGATTTCATATCATATCGGCAAAGAATATCATCATTTTCTGGAAAATTTTCAGGAGGAAGATCATGAAACAGATTTATCTTGATTACTGTGCCGATACGCCGCCGGATTCCGGTGTATTGCAGATTTATACAGATACTGCCGTTTCCTGTTTTGCGAATCCGAATTCTGTGCATCCTGCGGGAGAACAGGCAAAGCAAATCATGAATGTATCGCTCGAAACGATTGCAGAACTTCTGCATATCCAGCCGGAAGAAATTATTTTTACCAGCAGTGCAAGCGAGGCAAACAATCTTGCTATAAAAGGACTCGCTTTTTCCTCACGCAGACAGGGAAAACATATTATCACGACATTTCTGGAACATTCTTCCGTGAGCGGTGCTCTGACGTTCCTACAGGAACAGGGCTGGGAAATTGATATGATTCATCTGGATGAACAGGGCAGAACAGATCTGAATCATCTGAAAAAATTACTCCGGAAAGATACTGTCCTGTGTACTGTCTGTGCAGTGGACAGTGAACTTGGAATCATTCAGCCCGTTGCAGAAATCGCAGAGCTTCTGAAACAATATCCGGACTGCTGTTTTCATGTGGATGCCACACAGGCAGCCGGAAAGATTTCTCTTGATGCCGTCATGCAGGCTGATCTGATCGCCCTTGCACCGCATAAATTCTACGGTCTGAAAGGCTGCGGCATGCTGATCAAAAAACAGAATCACATTCTTGAACCCCTGATTCACGGCGGAACAAGCACCACACTTTACCGGAGCGGTACTCCGGATGCTCCTGCCGCCGCTGCCTGTGCAGAGGCTCTGAAACTGACTGTACAGAAACTTCCGGAACGAACAGAATATGTCTGGAAATTAAATCAGTTTCTGCGTGAAAATTTCTTGCAGAATTCCAGAATCAGAATCAACAGTCCGGAACATGCTGTTCCGCATATTCTGAACGTTTCTGTGAACGGCATCAAAGGAGAAGAAATGCATCAGCGACTCAACAGTCAGAATGTATGCATTTCTGTGAAATCAGCGTGTGCTGTGCCGAATACACCTTCACGGGCTGTCATGGCTCTGACACATGACAGAAAAAATGCACTCAGTTCATGGAGAATCAGCCTTTCTCATCTGACAACACTGGAAGAACTTGAAGAATTTTTATTCCGTCTGTATCATGTTATTGACTAAAAATATATATCTGCAATCAGAAAAAATATTTGACAATCATAAATAAATATGCTATAATCTAAATGTTCATTCAGAAATTAATTCAAAGGCGGCGAAAGTATGGAACGATATATCTATAAAGGAACAAAAAAACTCCGGTGCGGATATACAACAGGTTCATGTGCCGCTGCTGCCTCGAAAGCCGCTGCACATCTTCTGCTGACAGAATATCCGGTCAGTAATTCTGAAATTGTGCTCCCGAACGGAGAAAAAATTTCTGTCCCGATAAATGAAAGTCATCTGACAGAACATTCTGCAATCTGCTCAGTGATCAAAGACAGTGGTGATGACCCCGATGTTACTAATGGCATTCTGATTTTTTCAGAAGTTTCCCTGATTCCGGAAAATATCGAAATCTCAGGCGGTACAGGTATCGGCATCGTCACGAAATCAGGTCTTGATCAGCCTGCCGGAGAATATGCAATCAATTCCGTTCCGAGACGCATGATAAAAACCGCCTTACAGGAAATCGCTGAACTGTATGATTATCATGGCGGATTCAGAGTTATTATTTCTGTTCCGAACGGCGAAGAAATCGCAAAAAAAACATATAATCCCCGCATGGGAATTCAGGGCGGTATTTCCATCATCGGCACAACCGGAATTGTAGAGCCGATGAGTAATTCTGCTTTGATTCAAACCATCCGGACAGAAGCCAATATCCGCCGTAAAGAAGGGCTTGACACTCTGCTTCTCACACTTGGAAACTACAGCGAACAGTTTTTAAAAATGCATCTTCCCATACCGGAAGAAATTTCTGTCTGCTGTTCCAATTTTATCGGCGATGCAATTGATACCGGCATTTCTCTGGGATTTTCAGAAATTCTCCTGATCGGACATATCGGAAAAATGATAAAGCTCGGCGCAGGTATCATGAATACACATTCCCATATCGCTGACGGCAGAATGGAAACACTCATTACATGCGGCGTTTTAGCTGATGTGCCTCTTCCGGTTTTGCAGAAACTTCCGGAATGTGTGACTGTCGATGCCGCACTTGATATTCTGAAATCCGCCGGATGTCTGGAACAGACTCTTGAAATTCTCATACAAAAAACAGAATTTCATCTGAAAGCAAGAGCCGGCGATTCTGTTCAGATCGGTGCGGTGATATTTTCCTATCAGCATGATATGATCCTGAAAACTTCACAGGCAGATGATCTGATACAGCATATCAGAAAGGAATCCTGATTATGATTCATTTTGTAGGTGCCGGATGCGGTGCGGCTGATCTTATTACCGTCAGAGGTCAGAAATTAATAGAATCCGCAGATGTGATAATCTATGCCGGTTCTCTGGTCAATCCGGAGCTTCTCAGATCCGCAAAAGCCGGATGCGAAATTCATAACAGTGCTTATATGACTCTCGAAAAAGTGATTTCTGTTATGAAATCAGCAGAAGAACAAAATAAAATTACCGTCCGACTTCATACCGGAGATCCATCTGTTTATGGTGCGATTCGGGAACAGATGGATAAATTGAATCTTCTGCATATTGATTATGATATCTGTCCGGGGGTCAGTTCTTTCTGCGGAGCGGCGGCGGCTCTGAAAGCAGAATATACCCTTCCGGATGTTTCACAGACTGTCATTCTCACTCGGATGGCCGGAAGAACTCCCGTTCCGGAACGTGAAAGCATTGCTTCTCTTGCGATGCATCATGCCACAATGATTATTTTCCTCAGTACCGGAATGCTGAAAGAATTATCCGTACAGCTGATTCAGGGCGGATATTCTCCCGATACTCCGGCGGCAATCGTCTGTAAAGCAAGCTGGAAAGATGAGAAAATCTGCCGCTGTAAGATTTCAGAACTCGCTGAAACTGCTGATAAAAATCATATCACAAAAACTGCTCTGATTACTGTCGGCGATTTTCTCGGTGATGATTATTCGCTCTCGAAATTATATGATTCCCGTTTTGAAACTGAATTCCGAAAGGCAGATAATTCATGAAAATCGCTCTGTTGTCAGTAACCGGACAAGGCCGGATGTTATCCCAGAAAATCGCAGATCAGCTTACAGATCATGAAATTCAGCGTTTCTGTTATTATCGTCATACGGACGAAACAGCACTCTCATTCCGGAATATCGCAAAGCAGACAGAAATTCTGTTTCCGGAATCTGATGCATTAATCTTTCTGTGTGCCTGCGGAATCGCTGTCAGAAGCATTGCTTCTCAGATCAGATCAAAAGCAAGCGATCCGGCTGTTTTAGTGATTGATGATACGGGGAAATTTGTCATTTCTCTGTTATCCGGACATCTCGGCGGTGCGAATGCCCTGACAGAAATCATTGCTGAAAAACTTGATGCAGTTCCGGTCATCACAACGGCAACTGATACCGGAAAATTATTTTCTCCGGATAGCTTTGCATCAGCAAATAATCTGATCATTACAGATTTATCAGCCTCGAAAGAAATCGCCTCTGCCGTGCTGAACGGGGAAAAAATCGGATTCTACAGCGATTATGCTTATCAGAACAAGCCTGAAATTCTTATCGAAAATCAGAACTGCCGGACAGGCATCTGCATCACAGCGAATCCGGAAATCCCCCCCTTTCCGGCAACGCTTTTTCTGATACCCAGAAATCTTGTACTCGGAATCGGATGCAGAAAAGGCATATCCTCCGGACAGATTTCTGAAACTGTCAGAAAAGCCCTGAATTTCGCACAGATTCCGGAAAACCGCCTCTGTGCCGTTTCCAGTATTGATCTGAAAAAAAAAGAAGCCGGTCTTCTGGAATTCTGTCAGGATAAAAATCTGCCGTTTTTTACCTATTCTGCGGAAATACTCTCATCTGCCGAAGGCGAATTCACAGCATCTGAATTTGTAAAACAAATCACCGGAACTGATAATATCTGCGAACGCAGTGCCGTCATCCACAGTCAGGGAAATCTGATCCTGAAAAAATATGCTGAAAACGGCATAACTGTCGCAGTGGCAGAATGTCCGGTGATGCTGGATTTTCATAAAAGGAGAAATTTGTCATGAAACTTTATGTCATCGGATTCGGCTCGGGAAGCCGTCAGGGTATGACTCTGGAAGCCGAAACAGCAATCCAGAACAGCTCTCTCATCGTGGGCTATACCGTCTATGCCGATATTCTGAAAAACTGGTTTCCGGAAAAAAATTATGCCGTTACCGGTATGAAACAGGAAAAAGAACGGGTTCTTCTTGCTTTGAATCAGGCTCAGAATCAGAACGTTTCTCTCATATGTAGCGGCGATGCTGAATTGTATGGCTTGGCTGGTCTGACTCTTGAATTGGCCGGAAATTATCCCGATACGCAAGTAGAAATCATTTCCGGAGTCACTGCCGCTATGAGCGGAGGGGCTTTGCTCGGTGCACCGCTGACACATGATTTCGCTGTAATCAGCCTGTCTGATCTGCTTACACCTGCCGAAAAAATCAGGAAACGTCTGAAATCAGCCTCCGAAGCCGATTTTGTGATCGTCCTGTATAATCCGTCATCCAGAAACCGGCATGATTATCTGCAAAAAGCCTGTGATATCCTGTCAGAATTCAGAGCGCCTGAAACTGTCTGCGGTATCGCCCGAAATATCGGCAGAAAAGAAGAAAGTATCAGAATCCTGTCACTCGCCGAACTCAGAAATACTCCTGTTGATATGTTCACGACTGTATTTATCGGCAATTCTGAAACCAGAGTCATCAACGGCAGAATGGTCACCCCCAGAGGCTACAGAAATGTCTGAACTCCTGATTTTCGGCGGTACGACTGAGGGCAGGGAACTTGCTGTTTTCTGTACTGAAAATAAAATTCCTGTTACGGTATCGGTAACGACTTCTTACGGAGAATCCCTGCTTTCTGATCAGATCAGGATTCTGACGGGAAATTTGAATGCAGAACAGATTTATCAGTTATTATGCAGTCATCAATATGATTTGATAATAGATGCAACACATCCCTATGCTGTCGAAGCAACTGGAAATATTCAATCCGCCTGTCAGAAATCCGGAATCAGATATATCAGGCTGATACGTCAGAAATCTGAAATCTACGGCGAAACTGTCCGCAGTATTCCGGAACTGATCAGCATTCTGAATCAGAATCAGAAAATCATTCTCAGTACGCTCGGAAGCAAATCCATTCCGGAACTCATGCAGATACAGAATTATCAGCAGCGTTTATGGGTCAGGGTTCTGCCGTCAGCAGAAATCAGGAATATTCCTGAAAATCATATTATCGCAGAAATACCGCCGTTTTCTACAGAACAGAATATCATGCATATCAAAAAATCTGGTGCGGAAATTCTGCTTACCAAAGAAAGCGGAATGATCGGCGGTTATCCTGAAAAAACCGAAGCCGTTCAGAAATGCAATATCCGCATAATTACTCTGCTCCGACCGGATGAAAACGGCTGTACTCTTGAAGAAATTAAAAATCTGCTCAGAAAGGAGATGCATACAGAATGAAAATCTCATTGATCGGAACCGGCATGGACGGAATTCACACGCTCACCAGAGAAGCCGGAAATGCTGTTCAGGAATCTGAAATCCTGATCGGTGCGGAACGGATGCTTGCACCGTTCCGGAATTCCGGAAAACAATTGCTGATTGCCTATAAACCGCAGGAAATTGCTGATTTTATTCATAAAAGCAAAAAATCCAGTGCATCAGTATTATTATCCGGTGATATCGGATTCTACAGCGGAGCGGAAAAATTAAGAATTCTCCTCAAAGAACATGAGCTTCATGTTTACAGCGGAATTGCCTCTCCGGTCTATTTTGCGGATAAACTCGGCATTTCATGGGAAAATATGAAATTCATCAGTCTGCATGGTATCAGAAATAATATCGTGATTCATGTCCGGCAGAATCACTATTGTTTCTTTCTGCTCGGCGGAGAAATGTCAGCCGAGAAGCTCTGTCAGAAATTATGCGAATACGGCATGAAACAGATTAAAATCCATATCGGAGAACGGCTCGGCTATCCGGAAGAACGTATTTTATCCGGTACGGCAGAAGAATTCCAGCATCTTTCCGTGAATCATCTTTCCGTCCTGATCGCCGAAAATCCGGATTTCTGCCGGAATATGCCGTTTCTGATTCCGGAATCTGATTTCTGTGATGATTCTGTTCCGGAACATGTGCCGGTTACAAAAGCCGAAATCCGGCATCTTGCCGTATCTTCACTCGAAATCGAAAAACATCATATCTGCTGGGATATTGGCTCGGGAACGGGTTCTGTTTCTGTCGGAATGGCTCAGCATTGTCCGGATGGAAAAGTTTATGCTCTTGATCAGAATCTTTCTGCTTATCAGCTCACAAAGCGGAATGCTCACAGATTCGGCTGTGATAATATTCAGATCTTTCAGGGAACAGCTCCGGAAGCTCTTGCAGAATTTCCAGCTCCGGACAGAGTGTTCATCGGCGGAAGTTCCGGAAATCTCAGGGAAATTTTTGAAATTATCCGTCAGAAAAATCCGTCTGCCAAGATCAGCATGACAGCTGTGACGCTCGAAACGCTTGAAAATGCTGTTCATGTGTTTGCAGATTCCGGCACAGAACCTAGTATCACACAGATTTCAATCACCCGCACCCGAAAAACCGGAAGTTATACCATGCTGAATGCTCAGAATCCGGTATTTCTGATATGGGGGGCACTGTCATGAAGCGTCTGCTGATCGCCGGAACAGGCTCAGGATGCGGAAAAACTACTGTCACATGTGCGATTCTGAAAGCTCTCACAGACAGGGGATTTCTTGTGAATTCCTTCAAGTGCGGGCCTGATTATCTCGATACCATGATGCATGACAGAATCATTTCCGGTTCGGCACGGAATCTTGACAGTTTTTTCTGTGATGCAGATACGCTCCGTTATCTTCTGGATAAAACATCTGATATTGCCGTGATTGAGGGCGTTATGGGCTTCTATGACGGCTCAGAGGGTTCAGCGTATTCCGTTTCCGAAATCACTGAAACTCCTGTGATTCTGGTGATCGACTGCAAAGGCATGAGCGATTCTATCGGAGCGGTCATGCAGGGATTCCTGAATTTCAGAAAGCCTAACCGGATTGCAGGCTTTATTTTCAACCGCTTGCCGGAAAAGCTGATTCCGCTTGTGAAAAATTTATGTCATGATTTAAATACTGAATATTTCGGCTGTTTTCCGAAGAATTCTGTCATACTCGAAAGCCGTCATCTCGGACTCGTGACAGCTCAGGAAATTCAGGATTTTGATCAGAAAATGCATCAGCTCGGCAGACTTGCCCAGAAATATCTTGATTTGGAGAAAATGCTTTCTCTGCCGGATTTGCCTGTTCCGGCATATCGGAAGCCGATGCTTCCGGAATTACATGTTTCTCCGGTGATTGCTGTCGCCAAAGACAAGGCATTCTGTTTTCTGTATCGTGAAAATCTGGAATTATTAGAAAATCTTGGCTGTCGGATAAAATATTTTTCTCCTCTGGAAGATCATGAAATTCCGGAAGATGCTGACGGTCTGATTCTTTGCGGAGGCTATCCCGAACTCTATGCAGAACAGCTTTCTGAAAATAATTCTATGATAAGAAATATTAATATAAAAATCCGTTCCGGAATGCCCTGTATCGCAGAATGCGGAGGGTTTCTGTATCTGCATGAATCTCTGAAAAATCAGAAAGAAATTTCTTTTCCGATGATCGGAATCTTTCAGGGTGAAGCCTACAGAACTGATAAATTACAGCGTTTCGGCTATCTCACTATGACAACGGAAAAAGATAATCTGCTTTGTCAGAAAGGCGGTCACATCAAGGCTCATGAATTCCATTACTGGGAAAGTCCCGACTCTGGAACAGCTTTCACAGCTCATAAAAAAGACGGCAGATGCTGGAAATGCTGTCATGTTTCAGATACTTTTTATGCCGGATTTCCGCACCTGTATTTTTATGCGAATCCTGAAATTGCTGTCAGATTCGTCCGGAAATGTGCGGAATATCAATCAGAAAGAAGATGATTTTTATCAACAGAATTCAGAATATCATATCTCCGGATAAAACAGCATATCTCTCAGCTAAAAAGAAATGGGATTCTGTCGCAAAACCGCTCGGAAGTTTCGGAGAACTGGAACTTATGATTCAGAAAATCGCCTCTGTTCAGAATACGGATGATGTGCATATTGATAAGCGTACTGCTGTTGTGTTCTGTGCTGATCACGGTGTCGTGCAGGAAAATGTTGCTCAGACCGGAAGCGAAGTCACTGCAATCTGTGCTTATGCAATCGCTGACGGTACTTCCAATGTGAATGTCATTGCAGATTCCTGTCATGCGGATGTGCTCGCTGTCGATATCGGAATGCTGACAGATGTTGATCATCCGAAACTGCTCCGGAGAAAAGTCGCTTACGGAACGGCAAATCTTGCAGAAGAACCGGCTATGACTCTTGAACAAACTGAAAAAGCCCTCTGTATCGGCATGGATATTGTCAGAGATTTGAAAAAACAAGACGTTCAGATTCTGATTACCGGAGAAATGGGAATCGGCAATACGACTCCGACAAGTGCCCTTGCTTCTGTATTGCTGGATCAATCCCCCCATGAAGTCACCGGCAGAGGAGCAGGCTTGTCAACAGAGGCTCTGGAACGGAAAATTCATGTGATCGAACAGGCAATTGCACTTCATCAGCCGGATAAACATCATCCTCTGGATTTGCTTGCAAAGCTCGGCGGTCTGGAAATCGCTGGTATGACAGGGCTGTTCTTAGGCGGAGCATATTATCAGATTCCGGTTGTGATTGACGGTGTAATTTCTGCCGTATCGGCAGTGCTTGCCTGTCAGCTGAATCCTCTCTGTGCGGAATATATGCTTCCGAGCCATGTTTCCGGAGAACCTTCCGGAAAACATCTGCTTGAAATGATACATCTGCATCCGGTGATTCATGCGGGATTACGGCTCGGCGAGGGAACAGGCGGATTGTTACTGCTTCCTCTGCTGGACAGTGCTCTTGCTCTGTACAGGAATTCCCATAAATTTCAGGATATTGCAATAGAAAGGTATACAGAACAATCATGATGATCTTGATTACCGGAGGTTCAAAATGCGGAAAATCCAGCTTCGCAGAAATGCTCCTGAAAAATATCTCAGAAAGAAAATACTATCTTGCGACTATGAAACCATTCGGAGAAGATGCTCAGAAAGCTATTATCCGGCATCAGGAAATGCGGAAAGAGAAAAATTTCATCACAATCGAACAGTATCTTGATATTGATAAAATTCAGATTCCGGAACATTCTGCAATACTGCTCGAATGTATGGGGAATCTGTGTGCAAATGAAATGTTTCAGAATGATGAAATTTTTTATCCGGTCGAAAAAATTATCAGAAATCTGAAATCTCTGTATTCTGCGACAGATCTGCTTGTGATCGTCACAAATGAAGTCGGCATGGACGGCATCAACTATTCTGACGGAACAATGCAGTATATCTCCGCTATGGCCGAACTGAATCAGAAAATTGCTCAGATTGCTGATACTGTCATAGAATGCGTCTGCGGAATTCCGCTTGTGATCAAAGGAGAGATTCTATGCTGAAATCATTATGCTCTGCATTCCTGATGTATTCCAGAATTCCGGTGCCCGAAATAGAATGGAATGAAGAAAACCGCAGATATGCCCTTTGTTTCTTTCCTCTGATCGGTGCAGTTATCGGAGCATTGTTATTATTCTGGAAATGGCTGTGTTTCCGGCTTGCTGTCGGTCAGATGCTGTTCGCAGTGGTTTCCGTCTGGATTTCGGTTCTGATTACCGGAGGGATTCATCTTGACGGCTTCTGTGATGTCACTGATGCGAAATTTTCTTATGCATCCAGAGAAAGAAAACTCGAAATCATGGCAGATTCGCATGTCGGAGCGTTTGCTGTGATGTATCTGGGAATTTATCTGCTGTTGCAGACCGGATTCTATACAGAAGTCGATTCTGTACAGACTGCCGGAATCATCAGCTGTGGATTTATTCTCTCCAGAGCATTGAGCGGTCTTTCTGCCGTACTGTTCAGATCAGCGAAAAAACAAGGTACTCTGCAAAGTTTCGTACTTCCGGCTTATCGAAATATTACAATCATAACACTTAGTATGATAATCTTATTATCCTGTATCGGAATGGTACTAATTTCATCAGTACAGGGAATCTGCTGTGCTGTGATTTCCGGAGTGATATTCTGGTATTATCGCAGATTTGCATATAAGACTTTCGGAGGCATCACAGGCGATACTGCCGGCTGGTTTCTTCAAATTTGTGAAATGGGAATTCTGGTATCAGCAATACTGTCAGAAAAAATCATGGAGGTAGTTCAATTATGATACTTGTGATCGGCGGTGCATATGCTGGAAAAACAGAATTCGTCAAAAATCATTTCAGGCTGTCAGATGCAGATATTCTTGATGCTTCTGAAACTGAAAATTTTCAGAATGCAAAATGTATACGAAATTATTATATTCTGATTCAGAAACTTTGTAAAGAAAATGCTGATTCTTTGGCATTTACTGAACGGCTCATTCAGGAAAATCCTGATTGTATTATTATCACAAACGAAATCGGATGCGGAATCGTGCCGATAGATAAATCAGAACGGCTCTGGCGTGAAGCCTGCGGAAAATCTTCCTGTCTGCTTGCGGAACGTGCCGAAAAAGTAATCCGGATGATCTGCGGAATTCCGGCAGTCATCAAAGGAGAATGCCTGTGAAGCTGATTTTTATCCGTCACGGAAGTACATCGGGAAATCTGGAACATCGCTATATCGGCAGAACTGACGAACCCCTTTGTCTGGAAGGCATCGCCGTTCTGAAAAAAAGAAATTATCCCGATTGTGATAAGATTCTTATCAGTCCGCTGAAACGCTGTATCCAGACCGCAGAAATTCTCTATCCGGAAAAGAAACTACAGATTGTTCCGGATTTTCGTGAATGCGATTTCGGCGATTTCGAGGGGAAAAATTATCAGGAACTGAATCAGAATCCGATCTATCAGCAATGGATTGATTCCGGCGGAATGCTCTCTTTTCCGAACGGCGAATATCCGCAGGAATTCCGGAAACGCTGTGTGAAAGCCTTTCTGGAAACTCTGCCTGATTCCGGAAGAATCGCCTATATCATCCACGGCGGAACAATCATGTCAATTTTATCCTGTTTTGCAGGCGGAAATTATTATGATTATCAAATTCCGAACGGCGCAGGGTATCTCGCCGACTGGTCAGAAAATAAAATCAAAATTCTGGAGGAACTATGAAATATCTGATTCCGGCATTGCCTTTGATCATCGGATTTATACTTGATGCAATCTTCGGTGACCCGTATTCAATGCCGCATCCTATCCGGCTGATTGGCAATCTGATTGCATTTCTGGAAAAACAGATCAGAAAGCGTTTTCAAAATCTTCGGTTCGGCGGAGTGGTTTTAGCAATGATTGTCATATTATGTTCGGCAGGGATTTCGGCAATTCTGCTGATGATCTGCTATCATATCAATCTGATTCTGGGAGTTCTGGTGGAAAGCATTTTATGTTACTATATGCTTGCGGCTCGCTGTCTGCGTGACGAGAGTATGAAAGTCTACAGAGCGTTTCAGAATCATGATACTGAATCAGCCAGAAAAGCCGTTTCCATGATTGTCGGCAGAGATACTGATATTCTGGATGATGCCGGAATTATCCGTGCGACTGTCGAAACGATTGCCGAAAATACTTCCGATGGCGTGACCGCTCCGCTGTTTTATATGACTCTCGGCGGAGCAGTCGGCGGATGTTTCTATAAAGCTGTTAATACAATGGATTCCATGCTTGGCTATCGAAATGAAAAATATATCAATATCGGCAGATTTCCGGCGAAATTTGATGATGTTCTGAATTTGATTCCGTCCAGATTTACTGCACTTCTGATGATTCTTGTTTGTCCGGTTCTGAAACTGGATATAAAAAATGCTTATCGAATCTGGAAACGTGATCGCCGAAAACATGCAAGTCCGAATTCCGCACAGACGGAGTCAGCTTGTGCAGGAGCATTGCATGTTCGTCTTGCCGGAGATGCGTATTATTTCGGCGAACTTCATAAAAAAGACTATATCGGCGATGATGACCGTCCTGTCGAGAACGAAGATATTCGCCGGACAAATCGGCTCATGTATCTGACATCAATACTGATGCTGCTGATTGCCGTCATCGTCAGAATTCTGATTTTCGGGAGGCTATTATGATAACTGAACAGCACGGCGGAAATATTTTCGAAAATCCGGTACAGTATGATTTTTCTGCGAATCTGAATCCTTTGGGATTGCCGGAATCCGTTCGTCAAGCCGTTTTTGATCATTCTGATTTATGGGAGCATTATCCTGATCCATACTGTACAGATTTAAGAAAAGCGATTTCAGAATCTGAAAACTATCCGGCAGAAAAGATTGTCTGCGGAAATGGTGCGGATGATCTGCTTTATCGAATTGTACAGGCATTCCGTCCGGAAAAAGCTCTGATTTGTGCGCCGACATTCGGAGAATACCGAAAAGCCTTGACTGAGAATCAATGTTCCATAACAGAATATCTGCTTGACGAGAAAAATAATTTTTTATTGACAGAATCGTTTCTGAATGCCCTCACACCTAATATAGATATGCTGATTCTGTGTCACCCGAACAATCCTACAGGGAAATGCATTCCGATGGAACTGCTCAGGAAAATCGCAAAAATTTGCAATAAAAACAAAATTTTATTTCTCTGTGATGAATGTTTTCTGGATTTCGTTCCGGATAGTATCAGCATCCGGAACTTTATGCATGAAAATATCATCATTCTGAAAGCATTCACGAAACTCTATGCGATGGCAGGTCTCCGGCTCGGCTATGTGCTGACCGGAAGTCCGGAATATGCCCGAAAAATTCAGCAGACTGGACAGTTCTGGAGCGTTTCTGCTCCGGCACAGACTGCCGGCATCTCGGCTCTGAAAGAAAAAAATTATCTTGAAAAAACTCTGAAACTGATTCAGCAGGAACGGGAATTTCTGCAAGATTCGCTTGATGAACTGAAAATAAAATATTATCCGTCTGATGCGAATTTTATTCTGTTCCGTGCCGAACCAGATCTGAAATCTAAATTACTCTCTGAAAAAATTCTGATTCGGGAGTGTTCCAATTATACCGGACTGGATGATACTTATTACAGAATCGCTGTCCGGAATCACGAGGAAAATCAAGTGCTGATTTCTGCACTCAGGAGGTGTTTGCATGGCTAAAGTCATTATGCTACAGGGGACAATGTCAAATGTCGGAAAAAGTTTTCTGACAGCCGGATTATGCAGAATCTTCATGCAGGACGGCTATGCCTGCGCACCGTTCAAATCGCAGAATATGGCTTTAAATTCTTACATCACAGAAGATGGCTCTGAAATCGGCAGAGCGCAGGCAATGCAGGCAGAATCCGCCGGAATCAAGCCGTCTGTACTGATGAATCCGATACTGCTCAAGCCGACAACTGATGTTGGTTCGCAGGTTATCGTAAACGGCAGAGTTCGCGGAAATATGACAGCTTCTGAATATTTCAGATACAGAAAAGAACTCATTCCGGAGATTATGACAGCATATCAGGAACTTTCTTCTCAGTATGATATTATTGTTATCGAGGGCGCAGGCAGTCCGGCGGAACTGAATCTCAACAGGGATGATATTGTCAATATGGGACTTGCAAAGCTGGTAAAATCGCCTGTTCTGCTGATTGGCGACATCGACAGGGGCGGAGTATTCGCACAGCTTCTGGGAACGCTGAATCTCTTAGACACAGAAGAACGTGCATTCATGAAAGGTATGATTGTAAATCAGTTTCGCGGAGACAGGTCGCTGTTTTCAGACGGTGTAAAAATTTTACAGCAAAAATCCGGTATTCCGGTGCTGGGAGTTGTTCCGTATACGAATATTGATATTGAAGAGGAAGACAGTCTCTCTCATAAACTGAATCAGAATATAATTCATAATCTGATTGATATTGCTGTGATTCATCTGCCGAGAATTTCCAATTTTACCGATTTTGATGTTTTTTCTCAATATGAAAGCGTTTCCGTTAGGTATGTCCGGAAATATACAGAACTCGGCAGTCCGGATTTGATCATCATCCCCGGTACGAAAAGCACAATTTCAGATATGCACTGGATGCGTGAATCCGGTATGGAAACGGCCGTCAAAAAATGCGTATCAAGAAAAATTCCGCTATTTGGAATCTGTGGAGGGTATCAGATGCTTGGCGAATCGGTTTCCGATCCCGATTGCACCGAAAACGGCGGAACGATCGCCGGAATGTCTCTGCTTTCCGGAAAGACGGTATTCACTCCAGAAAAACAGCAGATTCAAGTCAGCGGAAAATTCAATCAGATTTCCGGATTCTGGGAATTCCTTTCCGGTGCAGAATTTTCCGGATATGAAATTCATCTCGGCAGAACCGCACAGCCGGAAAACTCTCTGACGACCTGCGGAGGAGCTTATTCCGGAACTGTCGCCGGATGTTATCTTCATGGCATTTTCGATAATGCTGATGTTTCCGGAAGAATCATCAGAGAACTCTGCACGCGAAAGGGGGTGGTTTATCATGGACAAATAATTGACCGCCGGACTTATAAAGAACAACAGTTCGATTTATTAGCGGATACCGTTCGGCGCAGTCTCGATATGAACAGAATTTATCAGATTTTACAGGAGGGCTTATGAATCTCGAATATGTCGCTCCGCAGGAGATTGAACAGCGGAGTTTTGAAATTATTACAGCAGAACTCGGCGGAAAATACATTCCAGAGGAAATCCGTCCGATTGTCCTTCGCTGTATTCATACGACAGCCGATTTTGATTATTATCAAAATTTGTATTTCTCAGAAAATGCTGTCAGAATCGCAAAAGATGCCCTCAGGAACGGTGCTGTTATCGTCACAGATACTAACATGACAAAGGCTGGAATTAATCAATCTGCACTTGCACGTTATGGCTGTGAGGTCATGTGTTTCATGTCTGATCCGGATATTGCCGAAACTGCAAAGCAAAACGGCTCAACCCGTGCGGTGGCTTCTGTCGATAAAGCATCGGCCCTGAACCGACCTGTTGTCTATGCTGTCGGAAATGCTCCTACGGCTCTGATTCGACTGTGTGAGCATATTCAGAATCACACATTCCGGCCGGAATGTGTCATTGGCGTGCCGGTGGGATTTGTGAATGTCGTCCAGTCGAAAGAAATGCTGATAAATTCCGGTGTGCCGTGCATTACGGCAAGAGGGAGAAAAGGGGGAAGCAATGTCGCAGCAGCCATATGCAATGCGATTCTGTATATGCTGGATGCGGAATCAAAATCATAAATCAAAGCAGAACGGTGCTTCCGGATGCGGATTCCGCATCGCCGGAAGGTAAAAGGGAAACAGTTGCAATTACTGTACGAGCCCGTCACTGTGATTGGGAGCAGAATTTCTGTTTGCAATGCGGATTTTTTTTCGCTGAGTGAAGTCACTGGAATCAGATTTCGGGAAGGCTTGAAATTCTGTGCAGAACCATCAGTCAGGAAACCTGCCTTCTGCAATGCCTGTTATTTCAAGGTCACGAGGTACTGACCAGAAAGGATTATTTATTATGAAAAAATTAACTGTTTTAATGCTGAGTCTTGCAATGATTTCTATGATACTGTCCGGATGCAGTTCAAATACTGAAAGTGCTCCGGAATCTTCTGCTGAACCTGCCGTGCAGGAAACAATTGCTGAAACATCCGCTCCGGAAGAAACCAAGGCCGAAGAAACTACAATCGAAGGAACTTCCGCTGAAACAGAAAATCAGGCCGAAGAAGATGACGAGGAGAATTATAATACCGGTGATGCAAGTCTTGATAAAATCCGCAATGAGGACGGTATCGGCGAAAATGAACTGCTTGTCGTCAGCTTCGGAACGAGTTTCAATGACAGTCGCCGTCTGACCATCGGTGCAATCGAGGGTGCTCTGGATGATGCTTTTCCGGATTATGACGTTCGCAGAGGATTTACAGCCAATATCATCATCGACCATGTGCAGAGACGTGACGGCATTCTGATTGATGATGTGGATGCCGCTCTGACCCGTGCGGTTGATAACGGTGTTAAGAATCTGGTTATCCAGCCTACTCACTTGATGAACGGTCTGGAATATAATGACGTTGTCGCAGAAGTTGCACAGTATGCCGACGCTTTCGAGCATGTCGCATTCGGTGAACCGCTCCTGACTTCTGATGAAGATTTCAAGCGCGTAGAAGAAGCGATTGTGGACTGGACAAGCGAATATGATGACGGAGAAACGGCGATCTGCTTCATGGGTCACGGTACAGAAGCCGATTCTAATCAGGTATATCAGAAAATGCAGGATTTACTGACCGCTGACGGCTATGAAAATTATTTTGTAGGCACAGTCGAGGCCGAACCCTCTGTCGAAGATGTGCTTTCTGCCGTTCAGGCCGGAGAATATAAGAGAGTCATTCTTGAGCCTCTGATGGTAGTCGCCGGAGACCATGCGAATAATGATATGGCCGGCGATGAGGAAGATTCCTGGAAATCCGTCTTTGAATCCGCCGGCTACGAAGTCGAATGCCTGCTCAGAGGTCTCGGCGAGAATGAAGCCATTCAGCAGATTTATGCCGACCATGCTCAGAAAGCAATCGACAGCCTGACAGAAGGAGAAGCCGAATGAGAAATTTAATCATCTGGCTGACAGCACTGGCTTTCAGCCTTGGACTTACTGCCTGCGGACAGTCCGCAACTCAGCAGAATCTGCCGGAAACCGTTCCGGAAGATTCCGCCACCGAAACGGAAGCCCGGAAAATCGCCTCTCCGGATGAAACTGTTGCTTATGAAGAAGTACTCGAAGAGGGTATGACTCCCGTCTATGCCGATGCGCTTCTCGACGGCGATTATGCTGTAGAAATGAAGTCAAGCTCCTCGATGTTCAGCATCACAGACTGCATTCTGCATGTGAAAGCCGGCGAAATGACAGCCGAAATGTTCATGAGCGGAACAGGCTATCTGTATCTTTATCTGGGCACAGCCGAAGAAGCTGTTTCTCATGAAGAAGCTGATTATATTCCCTATGATGAAAATGCAGACGGTGTTCATGTTTTTACGATTCCTGTGCAGGCTCTGGATGCCGAAATTCCGTGTTCGGCATACAGCAAGAAAAAAGAAAAATGGTACGACAGAACTCTGCTGATTCGTGCGAATTCTCTTCCGGATGATGCGTTTGCAGAAAAGAGATTTACAACTGTGGAAAGTCTCGGACTCGCTGACGGAGAATATACGATAGAAGTAAAATTAGAGGGCGGTTCGGGAAAGGCTTCTGTTTCGAGTCCGGCGAAACTGACTGTATCCGACGGCAATGCCTTTGCGGAAATCATCTGGAGCAGTAATAAATATGATTACATGCTCGTGAACGGCGAGAAATTTGAACCCGTCAGCACAGAAGAATATTCTGTATTTCAAATTCCGGTGACCGGATTTGATTATCCTAT
>Ga0326513_10000779_pt1 | contig 27027 bp, 50 predicted proteins | sample 2_2465_0518_D_FD_203654 | JGI IMG/M metagenome (GOLD analysis project Ga0326513, IMG submission 203654) | Bovine rumen microbial communities from UC Davis, California, United States - 2_2465_0518 | ecosystem: Host-associated > Mammals > Digestive system > Stomach > Rumen | place: USA... | reverse complement strand
TCGGTCAGATGGCACAGATTCTGATAGGTACGTCTTTCCTTATCTGTAAATAAACGTGCCATACTTCACTTCCTTTCATTCTATATATATTATACAAAAAATTTAGAAAAAAGTCCAGTAGACTGGAAGTGACTACTGGACTCATGTAGCATCTTTTAGATTAGCTCTGACTGTGCAGGTCTTTTGACGCCATATACACAGTAGCTCGGCGCTTGCCATTGGGCGTATCAATACTCTTGGTCTCTTTGGTGATGAACCCTTCATCATACATCTTACTAAGCCGGTAAGTAACCTTCTGCGGCGTAGCACCTTCGATCTTCTCTGCGATATCGCGCAAAGTGAGTTCAGAGCTGGAGTGCAAAAGCAAATTGAAAATGCCATCACTCAGCTCGTCATGGGCTGCGTCATGGATCTTCTGATACTTCTTCTGCTTTTCAACACGCTGACCCATCAGTTCCAGTTCTCGATCAATGAACGCAAGCCAACGAGCCTGGGTCTCGGGGTCGAGGTCTCCATCACGCTCAATATAATCTCGAATGTCAGAAAAGTTATCTCGCTTAGTGTACTTAATATTATCGGTTGCCATGGTATTCTTTATTCCTTTCAAAAAATAGAGGGGCTATATAGCCCCTCAGATGTAGTATCTACCGTTCTCCGCACCATCGGGGTAGTTGGAACGAGAATCAGCAATGGCTTTAGCCAGAGCTTCATACTGCTCCTTGTAGTAAACTTCAACGGTGTCGCGCCAGTCTGCGGGTGCGTTGAAGCGATGCGCACGCTCCCAGCCATGAGGCTGCATAAACTGCATCGCGGCAGTGAAGTCAGTGCGAGTGGCATCAATAGTGAAGTTATTCACGTTATAACGTGCATCATAATCTTCATCACTGAAGCCATTATCTAAGCCTTCCTTGGGCGTGGCGTTGATAAAATAAACCTTCATGCGCTCTCGGGTATTGGAATCACGCCACTGGGACTGCTTAACATCCATACAGTGCTGGCACAGGCAACACTGTTCGGTATGAGGTTCGTCGAAACGAACGTTATCAGTCCACCAATTATGGAAGACCAGGAAGCTCAGAGGGTGACGATCGGTATGATCTTTTACCTTTTCATACCAGCTTTCTGCCACCTTGGTAGTCACCGGCAAGTTGATAGTATAAGTGTGTTCCTTATACTCGGCGCGACCGCACTCATCACACTCCTTGACGTGCTCACGATAGCAGTCTTCGCACCAAACCTCGCCATTGGGGCCATACCACACCATATCTTCGTCATCCATGGTGCGGCCACAGTCTTCGCACACCCACTCATCGCGGTGGCCGCAGCAACCCAGAGTATCAGCGTCTTCGGTGTTGTCGTTGAACTCAATGTAGTCGCCACACCACATGCACTGAGCCTCACCGGAGAACAGGATCTCGCTGCGCCAGCGCTCCTTATTCTGCTCGGGATCACCGATGAAACCCAGATCATCATCGCTGATGTCGTTATACATGAAGTGAGTGAAGTAGTGAGGATCATCGGGGATGATACCATGACGGCAAGCGTCGCTCATGGCGTCGATGATATCGGTATGGAAAACATCATTATAATGCCAGCCGATCTTCTCCTCAACCAGCTCCTTTACCCAGCGGCACACAGCTTCACCGATAGCATCACTGTGGTAGGGATACTGGCGGTTCATGACGATGCCTTCATGGGTTACGATAACCCAAGCACGCCACTTCTTGGAGTTCCACTCCTGGTCATCAATAGACATTTCAGCCTTGTTGCTCTTGAGATAAGAGCATATGACCATGGGGCTGTTCATCATTTCGACGGTGCCCATGCGGTAGCAGCCATGCTCACGCCAGGACATGCAGCTGGACCAGCCATTCTCGTTATCAGACGCGGTCGCATAGTCCAGAGGATGGATAGACAGACAGATGGTGCCGCTAACCTTCTTGGTGTTGGTCAGCTGAGACTGACGGATACGGAACTGCTCGAACTCTTCGCCCAGACCCAGCCAGCCGCAGATCTTGCCCCAAGTCTTCATCAGCTTCATACCAGGCTGAAGCATGATCTTGTGGCCCATGATGTCAATTTCGTAACGATTGATATGAGAGATATGCCACTCCCAGGGAAATTCGATGGTATTCTCATACAAGCGATCGAAATTCATCCAGCTGAACATCATTTCCATGCACTGGCAAACGGTGTTGAACTCAGGGTACTCACGACGATAGTGGTAGTCATGATAATGACCCTCAGGATCCATGGCCGCAGCCAGCTTTTCACGGAAAGACCAGTAGAAGCTATGAAACTCCTCATGCAGCTCGCCAAAGTCACGCCGCATTTCATCCTGATCCTTTTCGTAGGAGATGGGGCGCTCCATCACCAGCTGATGCTCCGGAAACAGCTTGGCAAGATAGCGGTTCTTCGCATCTTCCCACACTTTCAGAACGGTTGCGCCGTCCGCGAAAGGAGCGTCGCACTCATGATCCTCTACGTTCTCACGCCGATAAGCATCAAACTGCTTCCAATCAAACTCACGGCAATCAACCATTTCTCTCAACTTCCTTTCTTCATCTTACATATATATTATATAATAATTTTTTAAGTTTTTCAAGTGACCTTACGGCTCATTCACCGCATATGAACAACAGTGAGCACGATAAAACCGATGACAAAGCCTGCTGCAAATGCAATCCAATTCATGTCCAGTCCTCCATCCAAGCTAACAGAATAGCTGCTATAGCTAACAAGCTCCAAAAGATCATATGAATGTATGCCATTATATAATGTATCGTATTGTAACGAAAAATCCGAGTACGAATCCCGCAATTAGTCCACTAAGCCAGACCCAAAAAGACATATAGACGCCACCTCCACATAGTTATAGACCAGATATAATCTGGTCTATATAAATTACCCACCTGTCGGTACGAAGTCTCCTTACTTATGCGCCCACTTGTATGCTCGGTCGATTGATTTTTGATGCTCCTTATTCACTGAGTCAGAGCCGTGTGTTCTACTATTAACCATATGTAAGCAAAATTGCCCATCGAAGTCATTGTCCTTGATTGTTTGGTCACCATGCGGCATAGCATTTACGCCGCAAGCAACATACTTGCCGTTAGCTATAAGTATCATGGCATAGCTTTTCCAACTCCAGGTCTTCGCAATAGACTTGAAAATGGCGGTATCTGCGGCAGTAGCTGGTTCTACATCCATATGACTAGATCCACCCATACGTTTGATCCGGAACTATTTTCCAGTATCAATACTATAGAGTGTTGCATATGAACCTTTCTTCACCAGATTTTTACCTTCCTTGAACCAATCCATCTTAACTACTTTTGATTTCCAAGAGGATGGAGAAGTACCACCCGATTTGCGGGTAAGATACTTTGTTTTGATATAGCCAACATTACCGCTCTTGGTTATCCTTGCCCAAGAACCACTCGTTGCGGTAACTTTTACTTCTGTTCCCTTTGCTACTTTTACCTTGCGTGCAGAAGTACGTGGATATTGATAAACATATGTGGTCTTATTAATATAAGCCGTATATGATGCTGCATTGGCTACCTATACTGCACTAAGTACAGTTACTAAAATAAGTAGCCAACACAATATTTTTTGGATAGACATTGGTTATCACTCCCTAAAAAGAGGGGAGGGGACCAATGTCCCCTTCCCTCACATCGCCTTCAGGGCGAACAGGGAGACCTTCTTGGGGCCGACAGTCCGCTCGACGCGGCCCTCACCCTTGCCGTCGGCACGCCAATCACCCAGCATGCTCAGGGCGGCACTTACCTTCTGACCAGACTCACCAAGAGCCTTGGCCACATCACCGCAGGTCACAGGCTCACCGAAATCAGCCAGGACGCCCACGACCTTCTCGCGGAAGTCCGCAGCCTCTCGCTGCGCCTTGGTCATCTTGCCGGGCTTAGACTTATACTGCGCCCGCTTCTCCAGACTCGCTTTCAGCGCGCCCAGCTTCTCACGCACCTCATCGGGGAGCACGAACTCGTCAGCCATCACGAAATCCAGAGCCTTGACATAGGTCATCTTCTCAGTCATGTTACACACTCTCTTTCTGCCATTTTGGCATCGTTTGCGAGGAATGATCTTTCCTCTCTTCATCTTACATATATATTATACGATATTTTTTTGAAGTTTTCAAGTCGTTAGTGGGCTTGCTGGGATATTTTATCGCCCGTCCCAGCCACGGTCCCAGCCATTAGGCTCAGCCGTTCAAACCGATGCGGTTGAACAGGGACACGCCCTTCTCACCGACGTTCTTCTCGATCTCGCCCAGCTCGACCAGCTTACGCAGAGCAGCGCTCGCCTTCTGGGTGGACACGCCGAACTTCTCGGCTACCTGGCTCGCGCGCAGACCCTCATCGGACTCGCGCACATACAGGCTCACGGCGTCACGAAAGGCAGCCTTCTCGACATCATCCTTCGCAGCCTTGGTACCCGCCTTGGCGGTGCCGGTGGACTTGGAAGCGTTACGCTTCTCGATGGAAGCCTTCAGCTCCAGCATGCGGTCGCGCGCCTTCTCAATGCGGTCGATCTGGGTATCCTCGAAGGTATCGAACAGGTCGATGGCATTGATGGTCTCGATCGCGATCTGCAGGCACTCGGAATAGGTCATCTTCTTATCCATGATATCACTCACTTTCTGGCTCTTGGCCGTCCTTTTGCGCTTGGGAAGTTTCCCTTCCCTCATCTTGTATATATATTATATACTATTTTTTTTAGTTTTTCAAGTGACCTCTTGGTTTACCTGGGGTTGAGGTGAGGGCTTAGCCCTCAACCTCTTCTCCTTCCTCAGCCACCGCGAACAGCGCAACGCGCTTCGCACCGGTAGTCTTCACGACGCGACCTTCCTTGACCAGCTTGGACAGAGCCGCAGACATCTTCTGACCGGAGACTTCCATCTCCTTCGCCAGCTCACCGCACTGGACAGGCTCAGTCTTCTCAGCCAGGACCGCCATTACGGCTTCACGGAACTCAGCCACCTCGCGCTGAGCCTTGGTGGGCTTACCGGAGCCCTTGTACTGGGCACGCTTCTCCAGCTGGGCCTTCAAAGCCTCCAGCTTCTCGATCACTTCGTCAGAGTAGATACCCTTGCCGGACATTACAACGGTTTCCAGAGCCTTCGCGTAAGTCATCTTCTCAGTCATGTTCATCTCTTCCTTTCTGGTTTTTAAGAGTTTCCTTCTCTCATCTTGTATATATATTATATACTATTTTTTTTAGTTTTTCAAGTAGTCAGTCGATTCATTCAAACTCTACGATGTGAGCTCCCAGGGTTTCTGCTATGCGAGCGCAGCCCACATAGTCTTCACGGTAACGCAGTCGGTCATATAGTGCCAGGCGAGCTCTACGTATCGACGGAGCGCGAGCATATGCTTTGCGCACAAATTCGCGCATACCTTCCAGATCAATCATATGAAAGATCTGAATCTGCTCTTGGCGTTCTCCCATTCATTCACTCCCTTCCTTCATCTTACGTATATATTATAAGATATTTTTTTGAGTTTTTCAAGTACTCTTGCGGTTAGCTGTAAACCCATCCGTTCGATACGTCTTCAGCAATAGAGGACTGATGAGACCTGGCTTTCAGTTGTGCAATCTCCAGATCTCTGATCGACTTAGCCTGGCGCAATGCTTCGATCTTGGCATCCTTCGCCGCAATCGTTTCGCGCAAAGCTTCGATCAGTTGCTGTTGCGACTCGATCATCTTCTGTTGAGAAGCGATCATGAACTGATATTCGTTCATTACTTCGCCTCCTGTTCAACACGCTCACCATCATCACGGCAAGACGCAGAGAAAGTGAAGTCGTCACCTTCTGCATATCGATCAATAGTGATCAGTTCATGGCTACCTTCGGCATACGGAGCAGACCAATCGCGCACGTCGATGCTGACATCGTCGATGCCCAGGTCGCGCTTCACGCGCCGCACGCAGGCAAGCAGCTGCTGCCACTTATCCAAGACCTCATCCAGACCACGAGCAATTTCTTTGCCGCGAGCCTCAGAACGCAGCTGATCGGCATACGCAGCGAGTTCCTGAAGTTCAAACTGGCTCATTTTCTCCATGCGATCGCGCAGATCCTTCTCAACCATTTCTTGTCATCCCCTCTCTTCATCTTACATATATATTATATGATATTTTTTTGAGATTTTCAAGTGTCTTTGAGGTTCACCTATTGAAAGTGATGAAACTGATCTGGATTCAACCACCTGTTGTTCTGGCACTCGTACAACTGATCCTTCAGCTTACGATTGCGTTCACGCTCCTTTATAAGAGCTTCGCGCAAGAGCTTATTTTCACGCTCCAGCTCCTTGATATGAGCCTTCAGACGATAGACCTCGTCTTCCCATCTATCATTAAAGATACCCATTATCTTTCACTCCTTTGTCCGTCTTGATGAAAGCCAGTTCATCAAGAGCTTCCATAATGAAGCAGTTGATCCATCGCTGACCTTCAGGATCTTCCGCGGCGCCAGTTAGCGCGGCAAGCTGACGATTATTGTAATCGTCAATATTGCCAGGCGGGTTCTGACGAATCCACTTGCAGACTTTGGCATAGGCTAAACGCAGCACTTCCAGCTTACGCGCATCATCCATTTTTATCAACTCCTTACATACGATACTTGGTCATGTCGAAACCTTCATCGAGGGCAAGCTCCAGAATCTCGTCATAGTTGCCCTGACTCCATAGCGTGTCAAGCGAGGCAAGGCAGCCATATGCCCAAGGAGCGCCGCACAGATGGAAGTCTTGGCTCGCCATCAGAGTGCCGAAGTGATCTTTCAAATCACGATAGATCGCGGCGATATCAACTGTTATCTGTTCCATGTTTCTTTCCCTCACTTTCTATATATATTATATATTATTTTATAAAAAAAATCAATAGAAAAGGAACTTCACTTAGAGTGAAGTTCCCAAAGACAAGTCCCATCATTGTCATATAGCGGAATTCCATACATAGGAGCCAAGATGTGCATTTTATTCATATCTGTAGCGATTCGCGCAAGCTGTATCAGTCCACGCTCTTTCGCAGGGAGATCTAACCAATTTGCCTCCATTATACTATGTCCGATATATGTATATAGTTGTAAGACGGGCGATTGCCGCATTTCTTCTGCTTTTGTCATCAGAACTTGAAACTATTAGAGTCCATTAGAAGGAAAGGAAGAAAGTCGTTGCTTACTCCGCCATCCTTCATCAAGAAGTACATTAGCAGAGGATTCTTCTGGAAGTCAATGCTACCCTGACCCATCAATAAGAAAGGCAACATATCCTTAGAATCCAGGTTGCCCGCAAGCATCATCATAGGCATAATGTTGCCGAAAGGATTATCCTTGTCTGCGGTAGTGCTAGGATTCATAAGGCTGACTACTTTGGTTACAAAATTGAAACCAAAAGGAGACTTCTGCGGCAGAATTACGCGCTGCTCGGAAGTCGTGATGTCGATTACGGTAAACTGCTTGCCGTCGCCATCAATAACGTAGCAATAGTGAGAGTCATTATGTACAATAATGTCACCAAACTCGACCGCGGCGATTGCTACAGGGATCTTGAAAAAGATAGGAGTCTTTACATCGAAATGTAGAATATCAACATCATACATTTCCTCAGTTTCGGCATCATATGCAACATACTTGCCGGAAGGATTGCGCACAGCCATACCCTTGATGGATAGAGCGATAGTGCCATCGGTTACGGGGCCAAACTGACCAAAGATATTTTTCATATTCATATCGGTTTTATCTTCCTTTTTTTGAGTGTATTCCTTGAACCATTTGTCCAGCTCTTCATGAAGCTCATCTTTTGTCACGATATTTGTTTTTATTGGTCCTCCAGTAGAATTGATGTCAATAGTATACGGATTAGTTTGCGGCGAAATGACGGTAGTATGATCTGATACCCAAGTGCCATTTGTATTGGCATAACCACCAGTACTATATCCGCTCGTGACATTATTAATTGTGTTTTTCATAGCGGTACCAGCCTGTTCTGCAGAGAAATTGAGACCTGAGAACGTTTTACCTAAATTGTCAAATGCGGCAGTTAGTGTATTAAACGTTGCGCACAGGTCATCACCAGAATAGAGATTAGTCGCCGCCGTAGAAACGGTACTCGTCGTAGCGGCCATAGGCTTCTATTTCAGCAGGAGTCATCGTGTCGAGATCATAACGGGTAGGTTTACGGTGCGCGCAGCCTCCAATCTGCGGAGTGTCATCGCAGTAATAAACTACATCATAGTCATCATACTCGTTCATCCTACTTTATCTCCTTTCCTTTTTTACATATATATTATATAATAAATTTTTATGTTTTACAAGGCGAAAATGTCTCTTGGAGAGTTTTTTGCCGAAAAAGCCAGGAAATTTGGCAATGTGAGCTGATTACGGTATATACGGCTACACGAAGCTTGGAAACGGCATACTTTGGGTTGATATGCATAAAAATTTTTGATATAATATATACAGAAAATGAAGGAAGAGCTCTTCATGTTCTAAATCATATATGAGAGAAAAAGGAGAACGAAATTACTATGGCTAATACTAATAAGATTATCTACACTCGCCGCATTGCTATGAAGCTGATTGAGATGGGACACATTGCCGCAGGTACTATGCCTAACCCCAGTAAGCCTGAGTTTTTGTGCTGGATCTTCAATGTGACTCCGAAGTTTGAACGTGACTTGCAGACGATCCTGGACGAGCGCCGTGCCGCACGTGGAATAAGAGCTACGACCGGTGTGCTTGATGAGGCACCGCAGCTACCGGCGCATGACTGACACTAAGCTGGCGAAAGCCAGCTTATTTTTTTATCTTCGCCGCAAGTAAAATATACATTTTTTGTACAAAAACATCAAAAAAAATAGACAATTTTCCTACCATAGTAAAATAGACAATTTTCCTATGATAGAAATGGTCAATTTCATTTAACTGTTGATGGTTTTGTTTCAAATGCTATGAAAGGTGGTGAGCTTTTGCCTACTAAAGTAATTCAAAAAAGATTTCCTGCAACTGTAACGATTGAGGAAGGGGTGCAAACATTCTTGCATGATAAGAAAATTGATGCTGAATTATATGCACTTTTACAACAATATTCTTTTCCTGTTGATGGGGCTACAGTTGTAAAAAAGTCGAATTTACCTAAATAGGAAGAGATGTTGAAGATTCTTGGAATAAAAAGTGCAACAACTTTGAGAACACATTTAAAGTATTTGATTTCTTCTGATTATGTAATTGAGAATAAAGAAACAAAATCTTATATTTTACCTGATAAAGAAAAAGTATTCTTATATATTCCATTTGATACTTTACAATTTATTAATGATACTATTAAAGAGCAAGTATATAAAATTTATATTTATTTAGGTCAGCGTCATAAATATAAGTCTGGATATGTTTTTACTCAAGAAGAAATTGCGCAACATCTTGGTTTAGCTTTAACTGGTAATGAAACTGTACGGCGTCAAATTAAAAATAGTTTAATATGTTTGCAAAATAATGGTTTGATTGATTATGAACAATTCTATGAAGGAAAGGTTCCAAAATATCGTTTAAAAAATTGGTCAACCGAGTTTATAGTTCAAGAAAACAAATGAACAATTTTCCTACCATAGAAAATTAATAAATCGACAATTTTCCTACCATAGAATCGACAATTTTCCTACTAATATCTAAATAATACTAAAATAAACTTTTACTAAATAAAGGGGTAACCACCCCTTCGGGGTGGTTACCCTATGGAACTCGCGTTGGGAGGAGAAAAATGAAATGAAACCGGTAGTGAATATAAACATTTACCTTGAAGATGAAGGAATGTATGATGTTATAGATGAATTGAAACAGAGTTATAAAGATGGAAGAATGAGTAAAGAAGTAATGTTATATAATATCAAAGATGTGGTTGTAGGAAGATTAAGAGTAAGTACTGATATGAGAGATCAAGAAGAGGATAAAAAAGATATAAAGGTTCATGGGAAGAGGAAAAGACTCATTTTTAGATAAATAAACAAGTGGCGAACAACGTGAGCCACTTGATTTTTAGATAAATTTATGATATTATATATATAAGATGAAGGAGGAATGTTATGGCAATAACTGCTCCTGGACTAAAATATGAAGAACTTGAACAAGCTCTGAAACGATTAGCTGATAATATGGCAAAGATTGGTATAAATATTGATCCTGGTAAGGTACAAAATCAAGCTGCATATGCGGCGGTATGCAAAGAGGTAGAGGAAAAAGCAAAGAGGGCATTACCCAATTTGAAAAGTGAATCGAAAACTGGGCACTACGTGCCCAGAAAAAATGAGTTGAAAACTGGGGTAAGGAACGATTTGAAAAATGAGTTGAAAACCGGAGGAACAAGCGAAATGAAAAATGAAACGAAAACCGCGTTAATTCCGAAGGAATTAACGCAATATCTGGTTGGAAAATGGAAGGGACGTAATGTATATACAATTACATTACAGCAATATATAGATAATGAAGTTGTTTGTGCGGACAGTGACTATTTGTGGATTATATCGGATAAACTTGACGCCCATAGGTATCCGTATGTAATCGACGGTGGTGATGTTGTATTCGCATATGATGTACAGATGAACAACTTTATAAATAAGACACGTATGCCTGCGCGCAAGAAGTTTCGTTTCGGCGAAGCCGAAACGAAAACCAAGGAAACCAAGGAGAAGGAAACATCGAGTGCATTAGCGCGAGGTAACACAGGAGCGCGAAGAGTAGCTGAGCGCAAGAGTGTAGAATGGTATATGCAGCATACGTTGGATGTGTTGAATGCGGGAATGAAGTATGGCGAACAGCGATTGGCGCAGTTAAGCGGGAGGAAGTTTGGATGATTTCTTGGTGGTGGATTGTTGTAGCGGTGTTTGTTACTTATGCTCTTGCTACGGTATAGAAGGAATGGGAGAGGAAGAAGATTTTGGAATCTATTTAGGGAAGATTATATGTTGATGAAGAGGCTCTTGGATCTACTATTGGAAATTGGTGGAGGAGAAGGAAAAATAAAAGGAATTGTGGAGTGTAAACTGTGGAGATTGTGGAGAAACGTGGGATGTGACGTGCCCGATCGGCACACCAAGATGTCAAATATTTTTCTCGTTTTCGTTTTTTCCTCTCTTGTATTTGAAATTTATAAAAAATTATTATATAATATATATGTAAGATAAAGAAAGGGGCTAAATAAACATGGCTAAGACTCAGAAGGAAATTATGAACGCGCTGTTGGGTGCTCTTGAGAAGGGCGATGGTGACCTCTCTGATCTGGACGCTTTGATGGACAAGGTGAAGAAGGACATCGCTGAAGCAAAGGCTGAGGAAGCTGCTCGCAAGGAGAAGGAAGAGGCTGAGCTGAAGGCTCGTGGCGAGAAGATCGCTGAGATGGCGACTCGTGTGCTCAACGACAAGGCAACTGATGAGGATGTTGCTCTGGTCATGGAGAGCTATATGCACAACCTGGGCATGAAGGATGCTAAGGTGAGTGCAAAGGAGGTCCAGGCTGCCAAGGAAGCGGCTAATCGTGCAACTAATGCACTCGATGTAGTGCTGGATGCACTGAATGATGTCTTCGGTATGGATCCTAAGCCGAAGGCACAGCCTACCAAGAGCGCAGATGACGTGCTGAATGAGTTCCTGAAGACTATTCGATGAGTGATAAAGCCGCTCGGCATAGCCGAGCGGCGTCTTTTTTTATGTAAAAACACCAGGTTTTTTTATTAATTATATCATATTTTATATAAAATGTCAAATTTCTGCGGAAAAGTTGCTTCCCCCGATAATATTTTACCATATTTTTTATTAAAAATCAAGTAAAATTGCCAAATTTGCTCAAAAAATAGCAAAAAATGACCAAGAATACGTGCGAAGATGCGTAATCTTGGTCAAATTGGCAATTTTATATAGTTTGCTACGCTCTAAGAGCTACGGACGCTCACTTTTTGGGCGGACGGTGAGCAGTCAGGGTCACAGAGTAGGAAACACCGTTGTAGGTGAAGTCGAGCTGACGTTCGATGTTGGTGACTTCCGCATCCGGGATCGCGGCATGCAGAAGCTCGATCAGGTAGCGCTTATCTTCATTGGGCTTACGCTTGCGCTCCACAGTTTTGCCGTAGGCATTGACGGAGCGCGCCATGCCCTGCATCGCGGCCTTGGAAGCAGCCTTCTGCTCGGCAGTTTGATCGTACGGAGTAGGGTTGCCTTTGTCAACCTGGATGTCCCACCAGGCACTCTCAGCGTCCAGCTTCAGGGCGTCGAAGTCGGAGATCCGCTCGTCAGGATGCTCGTCCATGTACTTGTCCATCCAGTTGTCAAGCCACTCCTGAGTGGGATAATTGATGCTCTTAGCCATTAATAGCGCCCCTTCCATTTTTTTCTTACATATATATTATATCATATTTTTTATTAAAAATCAAGCATTTTTGTGTAAATTTTTTGTAAATTTTTTGCCGATCGGCTCTGGGACCGATCGACAGAATCAAGCGTGATCTCGCCATATGATGGTGCGGCCAGGGGATTCCGCGCTTTCAAGCCATATGCGGCCATATAGGAGGGTGCGCCGATCCGCCGAGCGGCCTTAACACAAACTTAATGCAGCCTTTACGGGATTTTAACGGAAATTTAACAAAGATTTAACATGGATTTAAAAATTTCTTAACCGGTTAGGCTTGACAAACTCGGCCTCAGGCTACCGCCTTCGGTCGGCCCAAATTTACGGGAATGTTAGTAACTTGAATTTAACACACATTTTACGCGCAAAAAATCTGAAACACTTGACAAATTCAAAATTCCGCCCGCTGCGACCAGCAGCGGGCGGTCCGATTAAAAATGCAGGATTGCGTTTGCAATCCTGCAAATTATCAGGCTTGCGCCTGATACAGCACGCGGTGATCCCTGAGGGCTTTGTGAGAGCGATAACAGGCCATTATGATTGCGGCCTCGATCATCACGTCCTCTAATGCCATGTGATCCTCCGCGAAATCGAGGTCTTTGGTTAAGAACCTGTAAAGAACCTCAGCAGTCATCCGAACCTGCGGGACGCGGTGCTTTGTTAAGAAACCGTTATCCTCGCAGAATTTGCGGTAGGTGGGCATCTTGCCGAACACAGCGCGGCTCATTTTCAGGCTGTCCCAAACCTCAAGCCACTGAGGAAGGGCGCGGCGAATCTCACCACCAGTCAACCACGCCGCCGTAGTGTTGAGCGCGTCCACGTCGAAGCGGGCATTGTGCGCCACGATTGCGGTCACGTTGTAGTCGCGGCAAACCTGTTCGACCTCGTTCATAATGTCGAAAAAGGACTTGACCTTGCAGGCGTTCTCACCGATCTGATCGTAGTACCGCGGCAGCTTGTCCGCGTAGTAGCAGGACGCCATGCGGTCACGCTCACCGAACATGATTTCGCTTACCGCATACTGCCGAGCGTGGAAGGTCTCGCCGGTAGAGGGGACTAACAGGGTATAGCCCACATTGTAGGCCAGATTATTGCCAGGCCTCACCGCGTCAGTGGGAGTCACGTTGCAGGTCTCGTTGTCCAGTACCATCAGAGTGTTGCGCATGTCTAATCACTTTCCTCTCTTGTTTGTAAGATTATTATACTCCTTTTCGGGTGCAAAAGTCAATCGTCAAAAGTGCCAGGATTTCGATCAAAAATTTGTGTAGATCTGCCAGAACCGAAAAACCGGTCGCTGCGGCCAGCAGCGACCGGCCCGGACAAGGGCAGCGCCCTCAAGCCTTGGGCTTGGGGGCGCGGTGCTCAGTCAGGGTCAGGGTGTAGGACTTGCCGCCGCAGGTAAAGTCAACCGCCCGCTCGGGGTTGCTCACGCTCACGCCGTCCAGCTTGCCGTTCAGGGCGAAGCCTTCCAGCATCACGCGCACCCAGTCGATCACCTGCCGCTTGACCTCGTTCGGCTTGCGCTCGCGCTTGACGTGAGTTTTGCCGTAGGCGTCAACCGCCGCTTGGCTCTTGGCCCCGTTCAAGCCCTTGCGCCAGGCCTTGACGTTCTTTTCCTGCTCGGGGGTCAGGTCGTGCTCGGTCTTGTGGCCCTTGTCAACCTCGCGATCATACCACGCGCAGTCGGCTTCCTCGCGGAGCTGGTCATAGTCGATGCGCTCGTTGGGGTGGGCCTGCTCGTACTTGTCGAGGTACTGGTCGATGAACTGCTCTTTGGTCATGGTCATCAGCTCCTTTCGATGTATCTATTATAGCACCGCCAGGCGCTATTGTCAAGTTAAGAAGTTGTAAACTTGCGTTTCTCGGCGATCTTGTCATTGAGCCAGCAGTTAAAATAGTGGTCCAGATCATCGGGAAGGACGTAGAGGCTTTCCAGCTCCTCAATTGTACAGTGACCGTATTTACTCTCCCACTGTTGGTTCTGCTCCTGAATCCACTTCTGAAACTCTGTCATTCGATCAACTCCCTTCGATGATTTTATTATACAGGTTCCAGGATCAAAAGTCAATCGGAAAATTGCACAAAGTTTGCGCGAAAAATTTGTGCAGTTCTGCCAGGTCCTAATCACCGGCGGTCTGCAGCTTTAGCGACCGCAGACCGCCGGTCCGAGATTTTGTATAAAAATACAGCCCCGATTGCTCGGGGCTGTGGTCGGGGCTGGGGCTCACGCCGCCAGCCGGAACAGGGTCACGCGCTTGGGGCCCTCGCCCTTGACGACTTCGCCAGCCTTCACCAGCTGGGCCAACAGGGCCGAAGCCTTCTGGCCGCTGATGCCGACCGCGGTCGCCACGTCACCGCAGCGGGTGTCGGGGTTGGTGCGCAGGAACTCGCGGATGGCGTCCTTCACGCCCTCGTTCTCACGCTGGGTCTTGGTCGGCTTGTCCGACTTGGAAGCGTTGCGCTTCGCCACCTGATCGCGCAGGGCGGTCAGCTTGTCCTTGCACTGATCGGACAGGGCCATGGTCAGGACTTCGTTCAGAGCGTCAACGTAGCTGTAGGTATTCTTCATGTTATCAACCCTTTCTGGTTTTAAGGTCTGTCCTTGACCTTTTGTACCCTTATTATACCACAGGGCCAGGGGTTTGTCAAGAGGGTAGGATGTTAAGTTTCTGTTTCGCTTGCTTGGGGCGGTCTGTCAGTTAGCGTGGCGCCTACGCTCTCTCGATCACGTTTTCCAGCTCTTGAGGACTTCCCTTGCCCTCTTGACGTGAATAGTATACCACATCCGACTGTTATGGTTCAACGTATTTTTGGTAAAATTGATGTAAAGTTGATCAGTTTACCGGATCTTAACAATGTATAATTATGCAGCCCTACCAGGTTCCAGGATCAGAAAGTTTACATACGTTTTACACGCTTTTGCTTGACAAATTGCTGGCAGCATGATATAATGGAATTTCGGCCCGGCTGCAGCTCTTGCGGCCGCAGCCGGGCCGTTGAAACAGAAGCCCGACCCCTTGCGGGGTCGGGTGTCGGTCAGTAGTTGTCGGTTATGTGGCGGGTAATCTCCACGGTGAAGTCGTCGTAAAAGTACGACCAGACGCCGCCCTGATCGTCAAGTTCCCAGTCGGTGAACTCGGGCAAGCCATACTCGGCGGCCATGGTGCCTTCCATAGCTTCGCCAGCTTTGGCGCGGGTGGAGTATACCCCCAGGGGGTAATGCTCATTCTCTTCCCAATCATGGATAGTTACGACAAACCGCTCTTCCATTTTTAACATCTCCTTTACATTCTCGGGTTGGTGCCTGTCAAGCCCGAAGGCTTGACAGGACTTTGAAAATCCTATCGGGAGTGTAGGCATCTTCACCCCATTCGGTGCGGTTCCTGTCCTCGTCATCGAACAGGACGCCGCCGCCGGTGGCGGTCTTTTTGTTCGTGCCGTAGGCCACGATCAGAACCGCGTCCCACTTGACGCTGGGCAGGTGATGCGCCAGCCATTCCTGCTTGGCCTTGGTCACGGCCTCGTTATAGTCAGGGGTGGAAGTCTTGGACAGCCAGCTTATAACGCCGATCTCGTGGCCCGCGGCCTGCGCCCTGTTGAGCATCCGCGCCAGCGTCGCCATGTGAACCAGCGGAGCCGCTATCGCGTAGGGCGTGGGGTCAGAGTTGCGGAGCATCGGGAGCCAGTCCTTCACGCCGTAGAGGTCAGCAATCGTGCCGTCCATGTCAAACCAAATCTTCATGTTCATTAGCTCCTCTCTTGATCTGATACTATTATAATCGATCAGTCCTGATTTGTCAAGTTAAGAGTTTGTTAAGTGTCGCGTGTCCTCGCGCGATTTCCTTTTCCTCTCACCTCTTGAGATAATTATATCAAAATCAAGGCCAAAAGTCAAGTTAATAGTTTATTACGCCAAGTTGTGGGATCCGCCAGGATCCCGCTAGGTTGACACATTTGCTTCAAAAAAGTTTAACGAACATTTAACACGCCAAATTCGGTCGGTGCGACGCCCTTGCGGCCGAGCACCGACCGCCAAATGAAAAGCCCCGCCGAAGCGGGGCGGGGCTGGGCTGGAGGACTTAACCCTCAGCGGGGAGGGCGAACAGCGTCACGCGCTTCGCGCCCTCGACCTTGCGGCAAGTGCCCTCGCGAACCATCTGCGCGAGCAGGGCGCTGGCCTTCTGGCCGGAGATGCCCACGGCGGCGGCGAGGTCACCGCACCGCACGCCCTCAGCGGTGATGTGGGTGAGCAGCTCGGCCTTGATGCTGGCGTTCTCCACCTGCGTCTTGGTGGGCTTGTCGGACTTGCGGCTGTTGGCCTTGGTGATGGTGTCGCGGATGCTGGTGAGCACCTCGACGGTCTCGGTCAGCTTGGCTTCATCGGGATCGCCGGAGCCGTTCAGCTCGATGGTCTCGGTAATCATGTTGATGGCGGTGTTCAAAGCGTCAACGCGGGTGATGTTCTTCTTCATGATATCAATTCCTTTCTGGTTTGGTGGGTTTTCCTTCCCTTTGATGTATTTATTATAGCACCTATTGGCTATAATGTCAAGTTAAGAGTTTGTTATGTTCTTTTGGGCAACTTGCAAGTGAGGTTGTCTGTTTGGTAGGCTTGACCGTGACTACGGTTTGGCAAACACCCGCGTATCAAGACCATTAGTGACCGTTCTGTTTTCCTCTTGCCCTTGGAACAATAATAGTATACCACAGGTGATCGTTAAGAAGCAACGTATTCCAAGTAAAGATCCGGTAAAGTTCCAGGATTTTGGATTTAATCCAGGTTTAACACAAAAGTGCTTGCAAAAATGCTGGCGGTGTGGTATAATGGAAATTCTGGGCGCTCGCGGTCGCGAGCGCCCAGACGAATAAGTTCTGTATCATGCTTCCGCATGATACAGAACCCGAACCTCTTTTATGCTCTTGTGCATCCGGAAGGCCCTGAACATGATCTCCCGTTCGATCTGCACATCTTCCAGCGCGGTGTGGCTCTCAATGAACTCGATGTCCATGGAGATGTAGCGGTAAATGATCTCAGCAGTCAGGCGGGAGCGGGGCGGCTTGTGCTTGGTCATGTAACCATTCTCTGCACACCACTTGTCATAGCCCTTGGGCTTGACCGCGTTCCACATCTGCATGGTGTCCCAGATTTCGACGGACTGGGGCAGGGCGCGAACGCTGTACAGGTCAGTCAGCCAGCGCGCGGTGGTGTTGAGTGCGTCAACATCGAAGCGGGCATTATGGGCGACAATCGCCACGATGTTCATGTTGTCGCACAGGTTGGAGATTTCGTTCATGATCTCAAAAAAGGACTTGATGACGCGCTTGCCTTCGGCAATGTCCTTGTAATACTGGGGCAGCTTGTCCGCGTAATACGCGGACTTCATGCGCTCCACTTCACCGAAGAAGATTTCCCGCACGATGTAGGAGCGCTCCATGACGATTTCGCCAGTGCTGGGGCAGACCACGGAAAAGCCGATGTCGTAGGTCAGATTGTTGCCGGGAGCAACCTTGTCGGTCTTGATGATGTTGCAGGTTTCGGTGTCCAGAACGATGGCGTAATTCTTCTTCATGTTAACTACTTCCTTCCTGCGCTGTTCGCCGCGCCCGCGTGATTTCCGTTCCCCTTGGAACAATTATAGTATAGCACAACCGACTGTTAAGAAGCAACGTATTTCATGTTGAGATCATGTAAACTTTTATACATTCGGGATGAATAATTATCCAGGCTCGCGCCAGGTTGTCGAATGTATAATTATGCAAGCTCTGATCTGACCCAAACACCGGCCGAGCGCAACCGCAAGGGCCGCGCTCGGCCGGTCAAATGGAAAGCCCCTGCTTGCGCGGGGGCTTAGGCTTAGGCGTTGTAAATCGCGTAGGACAGGCGGCACACACCATTGGTCAGGACCTGGACAGCTCGCACCGCACTCTGCGCGGCGGTCATGGCTTCGATTTTGGTGGGGTAGGTCACGGTGTCGTCCCAGCTGCGGATGAGGATCTGAGTCTGAATGTTAATGCAGGTGAACTTGATCTGATACATTTTTTACTTCCTTTCTGTTGTCGGTTGATGAGGAGCCCCGGAGGGGAGGACGTGGATTACTCCACGTCCTCGCGGGTGCAGTCATTCTCGGGCAGGAGGAACAGGGTGACCCGCTTCTCGCCCTCGCGCTTCACGACCTCACCGACCTTGACCATCTGCGACAGGAGCGCGGAGCACTTCTGACCGGAGATGCCCAGCTCGTTGGCGATCTCGCCGCAGCGCAGGCCCTGCAAGGTGTGGGTCAGGCACTCGTGGATGCGGGTCTTGACCTCCGCGTTCTCGCGCTGGGTCTTGGTCGGCTTGCCGCTCTTGGCGGTGTTACGCTTGGTCAGCTGCTCTTTGAGGGCAGTCAGCTTGTTGATGGTTTCGTGCATGTCATCGTTATCAGCACCATGCGCGATGATGGAATTGACAGCCTGAATCGCATTGTCCAGAGCGGCGGTGTAAGTCATCTTCTTATCCATGTTATCAACCCTTTCCCTGTTTGAGAGGTTTATCAGCTCCTCTTGATGTATCCATTATAGCAGGTTCAGCGGCGTTTGTCAAGTTAAGTCTTTATTAACTTTGTCGCGGTCCCCCGCGACCGACTTGCGTCGTCCTTACCCCTGCCCCTTGGAACAATTATAGTATAGCAGATTCAGGAGCAGAAATCAATCGGTAAATTCGCCAGGATTTTGATCAATTTTTTGTGCAACCTGCACCAGGCGCAAACTCGGCCCGGCACGCTCCTCGCCGGGCCGCTGAAAAAGGCTGCACTAATCGTGCAGCCTGTATTCGCCTTGGGGCTTGATCGGGTCATCGTGGACGATGGGGACGCGCCGCTTTTCGCGGTAGATGCGGCGCGCATTGTGAAGGACGTTGGGCAGGAAACCCGCAAGGAAGAAGATGATCGCGACAAGCGGACGACCCGCCAGCATCCAGATAGCCATGGTTTTGCCGATCAGAGTGTTCATGAACATTTACTATCAGCTCCTCTCTTGTTTGTAAGACCATTTTACCATCTTGGAGGGCTTTTGTCAAGCCCTCCGCGGTAAAGAGTTTGTAAAATCAGCGACTGGCAATCAGGACGATCACGCAGATCACAAGCGCCAGAACGATGGGGATCCAGATGGGCGACAGCACCCACAGCCAGGACCAGGAGATCACACCGCACAGCTTGAGACCGATGAAAAGCAGAGCCAGGAGACCGTTAAAGCCGATGCCGACAGAAGTCTTGTTGTTGTTATCCATGTTTATCACTTTCCTCTCTTGTTGATGAGTCTATCATAGCAGATGGGATGGGGTTTGTCAAGTTAAGATTTTGTTACCAACGACCGCCCAGGAACTTTTTATCCCCGCTTGCCTTCCACGGGTGACGAATTCCCATGCGCTTGCACCACAGATACTTCTTGATCCTCTGAATCATGTCTCTCAGCTCCTTTCGATGTATCTATTATACACCCACTGCACCAAGTTGTCAAGAGGTATTGGGAAACTTCATCAAATCTTAACATTCGCGCATTCGCGCACAAAAACCTCCAGGACCTTAAATCACCGCAATTACCGAGCGCTGGCAAGTGAAACGCCCGCCAGCGCTCGGCTCGAAAAAGGGCTGGCCCTATTGGGCCAGCCTGCAAGGCGGCATTATGCCGTCAGTATCTGCTCACCGCCTTCACGATCAGGACGATCACCACCAGCAGGAGAGACAGCGCGATCGGAATCCACAGGGGAGCCAGAACCCACAGCCAGGACCACGCGATCACGCCGCACAGTTTCAGGCCGATGAACAGCAGGGTCAGAAGTCCGAAGAAGCCGATGCCGCCAGAAGTCTTGTTGTTATTCTCCATAATGAAATACCCCTTTCTATTTGTCCTCTTGTGCTTGGTATCGGTGGTGGGTCAGCGGCAGCTGACCCAGACCACCAGAGCGGGGTTCTTCCCGCCGCGGATGCTTTTCAGCACCCGCAGGGCCGCTTTGGCCCCGACCACACGCTCGGTGTGGCTGGCGAAGCCCTGTCCGAAGAACCTCTGGGAGACGTAGGTGATGGTGAACTGCTTCATGGTGTACCCCTTTCTGACCCCTCTGGGGTCGGTCCCTTGTCCTCTTGACAAGTCTATTATAGCACCCTCTGGGGCTTTTGTCAAGCCCCCTTGACCATTAAGTTTCGGTTACGCGGTCTCGATCATTAGATACCAGAGATGCGGGGTCTCGATGCTCAGGTGGTCGGCCAGGTCGCGGCCTTCGCGACGGGTCGCGCACACGATGCGCTCGCCAGTGGTCATGTTGACAACGGAGTAGGTGGTCATGGGGGTCAGCTCCTCTCTTTGATCTGAGACTATTATACTCCCCTCCAGCGCCAAAGTCAAGAGGGTTTGAGGAAATGTCACAAAATCTTCACATTTGACTAGGCCGCCGCAAAAATCTCCAGGACTCTCTCTGATCGCAAACACCGCGCGCTGCCAGCTTTAGCGGCCGACAGCGCGCGGCTGGGGCGATTACTCGCCCCAGTGCTCCAGATCCTCAGGCTCCAGCCCGATCAGGCGCTGAACTCTCAGGCTCAGCTCGTTGATGCGTGCCTGCTGGTTCATCACCAGCGCCTCAACGCGGTCGATCTCCGCGTCCAGCGCGGGAGTGTAGCTGGTGCCGATGTGCGCGTACTTGGTGCCCTTGAACTTCTTCATTGTGGTCAGCTCCTCTCTTGATCTGATACTATTATAGCAGAGGAAGGGACTTTTGTCAAGCCCCTTCTTTGTTAAGATTCAACGAAGTTTCGGCATGTGAACATTTTCAGAAATGCGCACATCAACCCAGATCGCATTCGGGTTTGCTTCTTTCCACTTGGCCGCGCAAGCCCGCGCCTCATCAATAGTTTCAAAGCTATCAATCAGATTAACATCATCTTTGAAGCCTTGACCACCATAGCAAATGGTTTCTACATCATAAGTCACGTGAACAGTAATGTACATTTTATCAACCCCTCTCTTGTTTGTAAGATCATTATATCATTTGAAAGGGCTTTTGTCAAGCCCTTTCTTTGTTAAGATTGAACGTAATTTCAGTCCAATCATCATAGGGTCCGGCTTCTTTGGTAAAGCCTTCAAGCTGGAATTTGTCAATCAGGTATTGCCGAATTTTTCCACCGAAAAAGCCAGTGTGAATTTGCCAGAAGCGGCGATCTTTCCGCTTCAAATACTTTTTGGCAAGTGCCAGGTTCCATCCCATGCCATTGTCGAAGAAATAGAAGCACTTTTCTTCATCGTGCCAATGAGACGCACGCGGGATATAGTAGTTGAGAATCTCATTGGCGCGTTCCTCGCTCCATTCCTGCCGATTGTCCAGCTGTTCGGTGATCTTCTCTTTTGCTTTTATGCAAGCCCACAGCGGGAACAGTACCACGCGCCAAACTTTATAGCCATTCTTGCGCCACCACTTGCGCGCCTTGCTTTCCTGCTTGCCCTGCATGGCCTTGACGATTTCCTTATTCATTCTGATCAGCTCCTTTCGATGGTTCTATTATACTATACTTGCACCAGGCTGTCAATAGGTATCGGGATCATTTCACAAGATCTTAACATGCGGCGATGGAGTAGAAAAATCTCCAGGATCATCTACTAACGCAAACTCGGCGCGTTGGCAGCACTAGCGACCGCCAACGCGCCGCCAAAAAGACCGGAGCCTATAGGCTCCGGTCGATGATCATGAGGACCTCGCCGGTCCCCGCGTCGCACACGTCCGCGTGGTGGAACTTGTGCTTCACCATCTCGTCGCAGATGCACTCGGCGATGTCGTCCATGGTGCCCACCAAGGGCATCCGGAAGTCCTGATCGAAAATAACCTCAGTGTGGGCGGTGTAGGTGTGCTGGATGATGATCATGCTTTTCAGCTCCTCTCTTGTTTGTAAGACTATTATATCACCTTGGAGGGCTTTTGTCAAGCCCTCCAGATGTTAAGTTTTTAGTTCAGCCCTTGCAGGTCGCCCCAGAAATCATGCGCTTTCGCAATCTTTAGGGCATTGACCGCCGCTTGATAGTCCTTCTTATAGGTGAAAGTGTACCAGCGGATGTTCCGCTCACCGATCTCCTTTATGAAGCAGCCCATAAAGCCGTGGTCGCAAGCGAAGCCGTAGCCACCGCGATAGGTGATAACGCGCTTATGCTCGCCATCAGTGGTAGTCCAGGTCTCAACCCTTATGACCCAATTCCTGCGACCATCCACCTTGCTATGCAGGGTGTTCTCCACCTCCATCACAGTCAGCGCCACAGCCATCTCCACCAGCTTGTTCATTCTCTTGCCCTCCCTCATTTGATGTACTAATTATACCACAGCCCTGCCAGGCTGTCAAGAGGTTCTGGGATCATTTCATACACAATTAACATGTGACGATCTCGTTACAAAAATGTGAAGCCCAGGTTGAAGCCAAAAAACCGCGCGCCTGGACCGTGGGCGCGCGGTCCGGAAAAGGAAAGCCCCTCAGTCAGGCTGAGGGGCGTCGATCAGCTCACCGTAGGCGGTGTAAGCCGTCGCGGTGGCCAGCGTGGTACGGTTCTCGGTGTCACACAGAGGGCAGCGGCAGAACGCTGTCTTGCCGGACTTGGAGCGCCAGGCGTCGCCATCACTCCAGATGCCGCGCAGTCTCAGATCAGCCATGTAAGTGGTGGAGCAGTTGCGGCAGACAAACAGCACGTTGCGGGAACCCTCAGCCAAAATCTTCTTCATGTTTATCAATTCCTTTCGTCTCTTGATGTATCTATTTTACCATGCGGCGGGGCTTTTGTCAAGCCCCTAATCGCGTTTTTGAATGTTAATTTTTGATGGTCTTGTCGTTCCTCATGCTGTCGTTGTAGATGTCAGCGTAGGCGCGAGCGTTTTTGTTCAATCTCTTGACCATGTTGTTAGGTACCTTACCGTTGTACATTCCCCGCACAACTTTCATGGTAGCGAAGTAGTAGGTCAAGATTTTGGTGCGGTTCATGTCCACGATGAAGATGATGCCCACATCGGTCAGGATGCGCCAGGCGTCCTTGTACCATTCTTCTTTGATCGGCTGTCCCCAATTATCACCAATCACCGCGTCCATGCGCTGCTTGCGTCCCTGCCTGTCGTTGATGAAATGGTTGGAAATGGTTAGAGATTTCAGATTTGTCATTTTGAATTCGCTCCTCTCTTTGATCTGATATTATTTTACCACATGGGCGAGGGCTTGTCAAGCCCTCGCTTTCATTAAGTTTTTGTAATGCTGTTCGATGTTCTCACGAACTCCGAACATGGGGACGATGTTCGACACCCACGCTTCACGCCAGCAGGCATCTACCTGTTCAAAGGGCATCGTGTAGCCCTCATACTTATAAAGGACTTCCATGTAGGTGTTGTAAACTTCCATCCTCTTGGTCAGGGGCAGGTCCTTCCACTGTTCGCGTCCGTTCTTCATTGTTCGCATCTCCTTTGCTTTTCTTGACTTAATTATACACCCGCCAGGGCCATTTGTCAAGGGGGTTCTAATGATTTTCGTCTGTAAAAATCATGTAAACAAAACCCGCCAGGACTCCCACGATCATGGTCCACATGGGCCAAACTCCGAAGCAACCGAACACAAAAGACAAGAACAGAAACAACCCGATCACCATAGCAGAAAAATCCTTCATTGTGTTTCCCTCACTTTCTGGAATAATTATACACCCGCGCCAGGCTCAAAGCAAGGACAAAACCAGCGCAAAAATGTCACGATAATGTGCGTAATAAGTCGTAATAAATTTGTAATAGGTTGCGGGAAAAGTTTAACACACATTTAACATGTGCTTTTCGCGTGAAAAGTTTGTGAAGCCTATGTTAAGCCCGAATTCAGCGCGCAAACATCCGTGCGCGCGCTGGCGAACAGCAAAGGCTGTAGGACTAATCCCACAGCCACGCCGGCTTGAAGAGCTGCCAGCTGTTGCCGACCTTGCGCCTGAACTCCACCTTGCGCTTGCTGTTCAGCAGTCCAGAGTTCTCGCACCATTCGCGCATGTCGTCCGCGTTCTTGAACATCTCCTCGCACCACTCGTTGCGCACCTTGTAAGACACCATCCAGAACATCTTGGTCATCTCCTCTCTTTGATGTATTTATTATACAATAAAAGAGGTTGTTTGTCAACCCCTTTTATTGTTATCTGTTGGTTAAATGTCCATCCATCCCTCTATCCATCCACAGTAATGCAAGTCGATGATTTCATCATCATAGATGATCTCTGTGTCCTGATCGTCTATCACCACAGCGACCATGTCGCCGGGGAAAATATCCTCGATGCCTGTCCAGGTCCATTCGTTGCCGTTGAAGTCTACCGCGATCACCATGTCCTCATGGTCGTTGAGATCCACCACCATCAGTACAGCAGGATAAGTCTCTGCCTGCGCGCACGCTACCACGCCCATCAGGATACCGCACAGCACCAGCGCCACGATCACCATGTACATCTTCTTCATTCTTACCACTTTCCTTTCTCTCTTGGAGTGTCTTAATTATACCACAGGGGCTTGGGCTTGTCAAGCCCCTGTTGTGTTAAGTTTTAGGAGATCGGGTAGTCTCCCCAGAACTTCTTGACCTGCTCCTCGTTCCACTCTCGCACCTCAAACCACTCATCGGGATCGCACTCGTAGTTGCGGCGCTCGCAATCGCGCTCCGCGTCCTCTTCATTGTAGAACACCTCATACACGTCATCATCAGAGATGCCATGCCAGTTACCGAATACCACCGCGTAGAACTTCATTGTTTTGTCCTCCCTTGTTCTTGATGTGTCTATTATACACCCGATCTACCAGGTTGTCAAGGGTTCCAGGAAGGATTTAACACACTGTTAACATGCAGCTTTTCCTGCAAAATTTTTAACGAACATTTAACATCGCGAACTCGGCTCGCGCGAAGCCCTGGCGACCGCGCGCGAGCCGTCGAAAAAGGTGGAGGCTTACGCCTCCACCAGCTTCAGGATCAGGCAGATCACACCGGCGACCAAAGCGACATGCGCCATAATCAGCATCACCTTCTCCATCAGGTCGGACATCATCAGGTCCTCGAACCAGTACTTCTTCATTGCGGTTCCCTCCTTGCTTTTGATGTATCTATTATAAGCCCTGAAGTCCTATTTGTCAAGAGTTTCGGGACACTTTTCACAGAATCTTAATATTTTCGTAGGATCTTAATATTTTGTAGTACATTGTTAGCATGCAGCTAGGGGCCGCAACGAAAGTTTTACAATCTGACGGATCGCACAAAAAGAAGGGGTGGAGTTTTACAGCTCCACCGTCTGTCCTTTGGTTTCAAGGTAGATGCTGGTGTAACCAGCTTTGTTCCATTGCTTGCAGTTGGTGACATCATCATCAATCAAGATGCCTTCTTCCTTCATGCTGTCCACCTTGCGTCCTTTGGTGATGCAGATGAAGTGCTCATCGTCCAGCGCAGGCACGTTAGCCTTGAGCCATTCGCGCTTGCCTTCCATGGCGTCCGCGTTGGCTGCCTTGGTGAGGATGTAGCAGGTGATGCCCTGTGCCAGCAGGTTGTTCAGTAGATCAACGTTGTGCTGGAAGGCAGGCAGGTTCACAAAAGTGTCACGTCGCAAAGCCATGCTCCAGTTGCCCTTGACATAACCATGATAATCAGCAAGCACGCCGTCCATGTCCCAGTAGTAAACGTTCTTCATTGGTGTGTCCCCCTTGCTCTTGATGTACTTATTATAGCATAGCCCTGCCAGGTTGTCAAGCCCCTTGAGTACATGTTTAACATACTCTTAACAATGTGTCAGCGCGTCCAGGTTGCAGGAAGATTTAATAAACATTTAACATGTGAACTTTTTGTTAAAAATTTTTAACAAACATTTAACATGCGAAATTCGGGGCGCCATGGCCGCAGGCGCCCCGGCGAGAGTTGTAAAATGGCAGACTACCTACGTATTTTTTTCTCGAGTATAATTTCGGGATAGTGTGCTTGCAAATAAAACTCACACTGACATGATGTCAAATGTGAGTTAAGGGGGCGTGTGTTTCGGGAGAAAAATTATTTTAATCTCGTTTTTCCTTTTTGCCTGACCAACTCTCCTTCTAAAAGCTTTTTTAATTCTCGGGTTACGAGTTTTCCATCAGTCTCATAAAAAGGTATCCGTATCATTTTAATGCCTTGCTCAATCGCGAATTCATTTTTAATTCTATCTCTCTCTTGAGTTTTACGTAATCCTTCTTCTCCTCCCCACCAATCAACAGCCTGAGTATGTTGTACTCCATCAAATTCAATAAAAGCAATTAAATCACCTTTATCAAATAAAGCAAAATCAAAAGAATAACGTGGCATCAAAAGATGTCGATATTCACGTTGATATTCAAACACCGCAAAATCTTTAATGGCTCGTTCAGTGTTTCTTGCGCCATGACTCATTCTGCGGCAATCACAAGTATTTTGCCCACTATTTAAATGTGTTTTTGAAATAGGTTTTATTAGACCACAATGAATGCATTGACATTCAAAATATATCATATGTGCCCTATTAGTAGTTGGCACTCTTTTTCCTACCTCAAAATCACCAATAACATATCCTGTTTCTACATCTGGCTTTTTATATTGCGGCCATTGCCG
>Ga0326513_10000778_pt1 | contig 27031 bp, 28 predicted proteins | sample 2_2465_0518_D_FD_203654 | JGI IMG/M metagenome (GOLD analysis project Ga0326513, IMG submission 203654) | Bovine rumen microbial communities from UC Davis, California, United States - 2_2465_0518 | ecosystem: Host-associated > Mammals > Digestive system > Stomach > Rumen | place: USA... | reverse complement strand
GCTTTCTTTTCTCCCAGGGCTTTCGGATCTTCCCCGGATCAGACCCCCACCCCCCCCCTGGCCGGGAGTACCCCTCCCCCTCGCAATAGGTACTATATACACCCCAGATAATTTTTTTAAATTTTCCAAAAGGTCACCAATTAACCAACAGTGGATAACGCACTTAATAGCGATCAATAGCGCACAGGAGAAGCAAAAAAGATAGGTATGATCATTGTATGAGCGTAATATCGGATGTACGGCGCAAGGAAATAGAATACTGTCGTGATAACCTGTTGTACTTTGTTGAGACATACGGGCATATCGAGGACAAGGATAATGTGGAGAGCATAGTACAGCCGTTTAGCATGTGGCAGGAACAGAAGGATGCACTGATCAGCATACGTGATAATAAGCTGACAGTGATATTGAAGGCGAGGCAGTTAGGGATCACATGGTTGGTACTGCACTATGCGGCGAACCTGTTGCTTTGTTATCCTGGGAGAACGGTCATAGCGCTTTCACAGAAAGAGGACGATGCCAAGGAGCTGATACGGCGTTTTGCTTATGTAATATTGCAGAATATGCCGGAGCTTGTAGCGGACGAAAAGAAGGCACCTGCCGGATGGGATGGGCCAGTGTGGACAGCCAACGCACTGGAGGTAAAGATCAAGTTTCCGAACGGGCTTGTATCTGTTCTAACAGGGATGCCTAGTAGCCCCGGAGCGGGGCGATCATGGACAGCAAATCTTATCATCTTGGATGAATGGGCTTTCCAGCAATATGCGGAAGATATATACATGGCGGGATTTCCCACAGTAAATAGACCTACTGGGGGACAATTGATAGGGCTATCGACTATAGAGCGAGGCTCTTTTTTTGAGAAGATTTTTACGGATCCCGATAATGGTTATAATAAGATTTTCATTCCATGGAGCGCTGATCCAAGACGGGACGCTGAATGGTATGAGCGAACAAAGCGAGCCATGGGTGACTTAATGACGCAGGAGTATCCGGCAACGATTGAGGAAGCTCTGGCAGTACCCGGTGGAGCATTTTTCCCAGAGGTCAATAGGAAAAATACAGTTAGTAGCCATCCGCTTGATTTTGACGAGAACGGGAAGGCGCGGAATGTCATTCGATATGTATGTATCGACTATGGCCTCGATATGTTCTCTGCTCATTGGGTGATGGTTGACAGTAAAGGTGAAGCGCAGGTCTATAAGGAGTATGACAACCCTAACAAAACCATATCCGAGGCGGCAAGTATACTCCTAAAGATGTGCGAGGATGAAACAATCAACCAGTTTTTAGCGCCGCCGGACTTGTGGAATAGGCGGCAGGAGACAGGAAAGAGCGCCGCAACAATCTTTTCAGAAAACGGGGTAACTTTGACAAAGACTTCCAATGACATGCTGAATGGTTGCTTTGCCATGAAAGAGTGGTTTAAGCCACGAAAAAACCAGTTGACGGGCGAGGAAAAGCAGTCAAAACTGACTATCCTTGATGGAAAAGCCCCGAACCTGTATAGGTGCCTACAGAAAATTCAAAAGGACGAGAAAAAGCCAAACATCTATGCTAAACAGCCTCATGATATCACTCATGATGTTGATAGTCTTAGGTGTTTTTGTATTTATTGGACTATTGAAGCGGAGTCCGAACGGGAAAAGAAGCAAAAAAGAGTATGGACACCTGACATGATAGAGGATTGGGAGAATGCTGACGCAGACGAGCGTGCATATCTTGAAGCGAAATATGGAGAACCACCGTTATGAGGTTATGGAAGAAGATGAAAAATAAGATCATGAATCCAGAAAAATCATCAAAACTGACAAAATGGAAGAATCGGTATGATACGGCAAGGCTTGCGTATGGGCCTGTTTTGCGGGATATCACTTCTTGGGAAAAGATGTATGAAGGCACAAGAGCAGTTGCCGGGAACCCGAACAGCAATCAGCCGGTCAAGAAGGACGCAATCAATGTGAGGAATATCGTGTATGAGTTGATAGAATCACAGATTGACTCTTCCATACCCATGCCGAAGGTCATTCCCATCCATGAAGATGATGAAAAACTGGCGCAGATCATTGAGAACGCTTTGGAAAACGAAATCAGAAAGCTTCACTTCAATGAGATTAACGATATCCAAGAGCGTACAGTACCGATTACGGGCGGTGACTTTTTTCATGTGGAATGGGACAACACAAAGGGATATCACTGCACCATTGGCGGAATATCCGTTACTGAGCGCCATCCTAAATATGTGATCCCGCAGCCAGGTGTCACTGACATAGACGATATGGATTATATCTTTATCGTGATTCCGTCAACTAAGGCGGCAGTTAAGGCAAAATACAATGTAAATGTGGAGGACGCGGCAAACACAGAGATCCCCGTTGACGAGATGAAGCCAGTGGAACAAGAGGATATAGTTTCTGTCATTAAGTGCTATTACAGGCATGATGGTGTTATCGGACTGCTTTCATGGTGCGAAGATTACATTCTGGAGGATTACAAAGACTATCAAGCGAGGCGGTTGCTTCGGTGTACGAAATGTGGACGGGTAAAGGAAGGCGATACCTGTGAATGCGGAAACAAGAAGTTTGAGGAGTCTGTTGAGGAGAACGAGGAGTTAGTCACTGATACCGCAATTTTCGGCGGTGAGATTCTGCCAGCAATGACATTTACGGAACAAGCAGCAATGGATCCATACGGCAATCCCATGTTGGACGAGCTTGGAAACCCTGTAATGGCCATGATGGAGACAAGGACGCAGATTCCCTATTACAAGCCAGACGCAATGCCTGTTATCCTTCGCAGAAATGTGTCAAAGGAAAACAGACTGCTTGGCTTTAGTGATGTGGATGTGATTAAGGATCAGCAGGACGCTGTTAAGAAACTTGGTAGCAAATTACAGGAGAAGATTCTGAAAGGTGGTTCTATTGTCACCTTGCCAAAGCAGTGCAATATCACGACCACAGACAAAGAGTTGAAGGTTGTCATGGTCGACAATCCGTCACAGGTTGAACAAATTTCTGTCAAGAATATCCAGCCAGATATTTCCATGGACAGGATTATGTTGGAAACCAATTATGACTGGGCAAAATCCACTCTTGGTATCACTGACGCTTATCAGGGTAAATATGACGCTTCGGCAACTTCCGGTACTGCAAAGCAGTATTCCATCAATCAGGCTGCCGGACGCTTGGAAAGTAAGCGCGTTATGAAAAATACGGCCTATGCAAAGCTGTATGAGCTTATGTTTAAGTTTATGCTTGCCTACGCCGATCAGCCAATACCACTTAGCCGAAAAAACTCAAAAGGGATCTATGAATTTAGCCATTTCAACCGATACGACTTCCTAAAGCGTGATGAAGCAGGGGAGTTGTACTGGAATGACGAGTTTTTGTTTGAAGTTGATCCCACAAGCACGATCATGATGAATCGTGAGGCCATGTGGCAGCAGATTGACCTTAAATATCAAGCCGGGGCATTCGGTGTCATTGGAGAGCCTGAGACGCTTCTTGCGTACTGGACATTCATGGCAGAGAACGATTACCCGAACGCAGAGACTATGAAAACCATGTTCCAAGAGAAAGTGCAGGAGCAACAGGCACAATTGGCACAAATGGAACAGATTCAGCAAATGCAGATGATGCAACAGGGAGGTGGTATTGATGAAATGCCCCAGATGTAACATAGAAGCGAGGATATCCCGGTCAAGATATGTTACCGAGAACGATGATAACCCGGATAAGCAGACTAAATTGTTCTTGGAGCAGAGTTTTACTTGCCGGAATCCGCAATGTACGGATTACGGGAAGGTAATACGGACGGTTAGAAACCCACTGAGGTTAGAGAAGGACTAGAAATAGTCCTTTTTTAATGCAAATTTTCACAAAAATTCGCTTGGGATAGCGTGGAAAACCCAAAAAGGAGGATTTATTCATGGATGGACTGGAAAATGTCACAGGTGTAGAAGCGCAGGGAGTCACCGAACCTGCCACCCAGGAAAATGTAACTGTCAACCAAACCGAGGACGCTCAAAATGCCGCTCAAACAGGTGCAGAAAGCACTGAAAACGGAAATGAAGTGCCCGAGGGAGCAAAAGCAGGCGGAAAAACGGAAGAAGATGCGCGGTTTGCAAGCGTGCGCAGGAAAGCAGAAGAGGACGCAAGGGCAAAATATGAAGCGCAACAGCAGTCAATCGACAGTGAGTTTAAGCGTTTGTTTGGAAATTATAAGAATCCGCAGACGGGCAAGCCCATTGAGAATGTTTCTGATTACCTAGTTGCGATCCAAGCCCAGCAGAAACAGGCCAGAGAAGAAGAGCTTCGTGCAAAGGGCGTAAACCCGGAGCTTATCGAGGAAATGATCAATAATTCTCCCATCGTCAAACAGGCAGAAAGCATGATCCAGCAGAACATGCAAGCCGAGGCGGCGCGGAGATATGCAGAGGACTTAAAGGCCCTCAGTGAGATTGATCCATCTATCAAGAGTGAAGCAGATTTAATGGCACATCCGTCCTATCCACAGGTTTATGAGTTTGTGAGTAAGAACGGATTATCACTGCCGGACGCATACAGACTGGCAAATTACAATTCCCTGTCTGCTAAGAACAATGCCGCTGTTAGACAGGCGGCAATCAATCAGGCAAAGGGTAAAAACCACCTTGAAGCCACTGGCGCGGGAATGGCAAGCGGTAAAGACTTGCAGGAAGTACCCGCAAGCACTCTGGCAAGAATGAGGGAGTTTTACCCGGACTTAACTGACGAGCAGATCAAGGTTAAGTACAACGAAACCCTATAGAAGGAGGAAAAAATTATGGCTTTTGGATTTTATAAGTCTCAGGTGGAGCCTAATAGCCCTACCACAATTGTACTGCCTACTACGGCAAGTGAAACCTACAAGGTTGGCGAGCTTTTGAAACTTGCTTCCGGCAAACTGACTAAGGCAAGCGGAACGGATACCCCTGCTTTCGTGTCTCAGGCCGATTATGCGGCTCCTGCAACCGGGAACAAGGGTATTCAGGTAACTCAGATCAATCATGATCAGTGGTGGATTGCTCCCCTCCAGGCAAGCGGCGCTTCTCTGAAAGTCGGGGACAAGGTTACTGTTCATACCGATGGTTTACAGGTGACTGCAACTACCACAGACGGTGTTGCCGAGATCATTGAGATTGACGGAACGGCAGTAGGCGATACTGTCAAGGTTCGCTTTTAAGAGAGAGGAGGAATGAGATATGGTTATTATCAGTAAGGGATCCGGACTTAATGACGATATGTGGAAGGACACCGGGACAGCGGTTACTTCTTGGATTATGGATGTGGACAAGGAACAGACCAATGACGATGAGCAGGTAAAGGCTATCTTCAAGGTGGAGAAGTCTAATAAGTTTGCGGAGAAGTCCTCCGGCATTACTTCCATGGGTGACTTCTTGCCCGCTAATGAGGGTGACAACGCTCCTCTTGATACTATCATGGAAGGCTTCCCTAAGATGATCGAGCATACCCCGTACTTGAAGAAGCTGGTTATCACCAAGGAAATGAATGATGATAACAGGGTTGCCGAGATGAAGAACCAGGTACGCGGCTTTATGCACGCATACAAGAGAACCAGAGCAAAGTTTGCTACAAACTGCCTTGTTGGTGCGACCACTGGAACCACTTTCGTGTATGGCGGCAAGACTTTTGACTGCTCCACTGGAGATGGTAAGGCTCTGTTTGCTACTGATCACCCCGGTAAGAAGAGCGGCGTTGCTGTTCAGTCCAACAAATTTACCAATGCGCTTGGTACTGACGCAACTATGCTTTATACTCTGGCAAATATCGGGCGTAACTTCCGTAATGATTCCGGTGAGAAGTGCGGTTATGAGTTCAACACCGTTTATCTGCCCGCAAACCGTCCTCAGATGGAGGAGCTGGTTGGCAGGATCATCGGCTCTAATCAGGTTGTTGGATCTGCAAACAACGACATCAACACACAAAAGGGCAAGTGGAAGATGAAAGTGCTGACCTATTGGGATGCGGAGGCTGGTGAGAATCCCTACATTATCGGTTCTTCCGAGATGCAGGACGATTTCGCTCCCAGTGTGTTCTATGACAGAATCCCTCTGACTATGAGAGATTCCATCAATAATGATAACTTCAACTTGGAGTTTTCCGCTTACTGCCGTTTCAGCGCAGGATTCCGGGATTGGAGACATCTGATCCTTGGTGGCGCTTCTTCTGGTTCCACCCTGTCATAATCACTTGTCATAATCAATAGGCCGTCATTCTGCATGGAGTGGCGGCCTTTCTTTGAAGGAGGGAAATTATGGGTTTTGCACCAAAAGGACTGAAAAAAGGAGATACATTCATTGATTGTGGAATCACTTACAGAGTGTTGGATGTGGTCGGGGATGATCGGTATGTTTCCGAGATTGCCAAAGAAGAGCCTAAGCAGGAAGAGCTTGACTTGTCAGAGGAGGCCTTGGCACAAGAGGACGAGAAGGATTTGTCCGAATTACCTTTTTCCGATGTAGAAGCACCGGAGAATGTAGAAGTACCGGAGAAGAAGGTCAGACATAGAAAGTAGTTTTGGAGGTTTTGGGATATGACTTGGTATGACATTAAACTTGCCACCCTGCAAAAAATGTTTTCAGCAGAGGGTAACGATATACCGGACGATGGATCCGTTGACGATTATCTTGCCGCTATGCCGTATGCCGCTAATGAAGCATTGGCAATGCTTGCAACTGCCGGGCGCTTTTTAATTAAGTCATGTGTCATAGAGCATGATGGCGAAAATCAAAAATATGATATGAAAAGCCTTGTAGATGATTACTATGACATTGACAGAATCATTTATGAGTCCGGCAGCGTGTATCGTGAGTTTGCAAGGTATTCCATGGAAAACGCCATGCTTGTGTTTCGTGGCTGCCCTGTGGGTACATATACGGTTTATTACAAGGCATATCCCACCGAAATTACGGCGGATACGCCGGATGAATATGAAATGCCTTTGCAGAGAGAAGTCATGGTTCTGGTGCCATTGTACATGGCTTCTCAACTGTATAAGGACGATGATAATGCGATAGCAACAACCTACCGCAACGAGTTTGAGGTAGGTTTTGAACGGTTAAATAAACTGATGGATGATAGTACGAAAGAGTTTGTGAGTGAAAGTGGGTGGATTTGATGGCGAGATTCAGCGTGCCGAAAAGCCCGGCAAGAAATATGCTTGTACTTAATACCTTTGTCGGAGTGGATTTCACAAATGATCCGTCCTCCGTATCCCCGGCACAATCTTCCGAGTGCGTGAATATGATCCGGGATGTACCTGGTAAAATGCGTAAATGTATGGGATATCACACAGTAGAGCATTTTAATGGACGGATAAACGGATTCCATAAGGTAAACGACAAAGAGGGAATTGTTCATGCCGGAACAAACCTTTATTGGCAGGATGATGTAATCTACTTTAACATGGCAGATGAAAAATCTCGGTCATGGAAGTGTGGCGATAAGCTGATGATCGTTGATGGTAGTGAGCTGATTTTATTTGATGGGACGGACGCTTATCCGGCTTCTGAGGGGGCATACATTCCGACAATCACCATTTCAAAAAATCCCAATGGCGGCGGCACATCTTATGAGGATTTGAATTTGATCCAAAGCGGATTTACAGAGCTTTTCCTTGGAACGGCAGAAGCAACAGAGTATTGCCTTACTTTTGGAGAACTTGACAAGCGGCCGCCGATTGTCAGTGTACTTAACGAGGACGGAGAGTGGGAAGAGAAGGAAATAGATGTTGATTTTACGGTTGACTATCTGCATGGATTGATCAATTTTGTTGTTGCTCCAGGTGCCAGTCCTATAAGCGGTGAAGATAATGTAAAGGTGACTGCATACAGAACAGTGTGGGGCTATGCGGATAGAATCAATAAATGCACTATTGGGACGCAGTACGGAGTAAATGGTGGAAAGGACAGATTGTTTCTTTCCGGGAATCCTGACTTTATAAATTATGATTGGTTCTGCCAACAGGATGATCCTACTTACTGGCCCGACCTTAATTATTCTGTGATTGGATCCGCAAGGTCAAAAATCATGGGGTATTCTGTGCTTAACAGTTATCTTGCAACGCACAAGGACGAGCAAGAGGAAGATCAGACCATTGTGTTAAGAAATGGCGAAATCAACAATGACAGGGTTATTTTTAAGATTGTCAATAGTCTGCAAGCGGAAAGTGCTATTGCGGTTGACAGCTTCGACTATCTGAAAACAGAGCCTATCTTTCTAACAAGGCAAGGAGTACATGCGGTGACAACACCTGATTCCGGCGAGAAGTATTCCCAGAATCGTAGTTTTTACCTTGACGGAAGGTTGCTTGATGAAAAGGATATGGAAAATGCCGTATGTTGCGTACATAACGATATGTACTGGCTGTGCCTTAATGGTGTAGCCTATATCCTTGATGGCTTGCAACAGTTACGAACGGACGCAAGTGAACCATATTCCACAAGGCAGTATGCAGGATTCTATCGGACAAATATCCCGGCTAGGGTTATCTGGACGAACGATAACTCAATATTCTTTGGTACGGATTCAGGTGATGTGTGTAGATTCTACACGGATCAGTTTTCTGGGGAATCGTACAAGGATAATGGTGTGCCTGTTGTTGCCTATTTTGAAACAGCGGAATTGACCGGAAACACCTTTTACAAAAACAAAACATTCCGGTACATGGCTATAAGGTTGCGTGATGAATCAGATACTTCGGTGAAGATTGAAGCAAGCAAAAATGGTATATGGTCAACGATCAAAGAAGAGACGAGAACGGTTGTGCATTTGATGTTCTCACAGATAGACTTTGAACATTTTAATTTCTTGCCTTATAGTTCACAGAACATTATTGCGTCAAAACTCCGGTTGAAAAAACTGGATAAAACGAAATTTAGGTTTTCCAATGTAAATGCTGAACCGTTTGAGATTTTCGACATTGGCTTTGAGTTTACGGAAACCAACAACAAGAAATAAGGAGGTTGCCATGGCATTAGATAACATTACAGAACAAGATTTAACGGGGAAAGGTGTAACGCCGTTATCGGACATTCCCGGTCTTTCTGCTGAGCAGATGAAGTATAAGTTTGAGCAGATTTTGAGGGAAGTTGTGATCCCAAAATTTAACGCTGCAATAGATACGCTTAATGCGCTGTTATATACGGATGAATGGGGCAATGCGTATCTGACCATTAACAACCTTCTTACTTCCTATGACGAGATCAGGGCAAATACAGACGCTACAAAAGCCCCTAATGGTATTGCAACAAAAGAGTTGGACGATGCCATTAGGGCATTGATCGCAACCACGAACGAAACTATTACATTGCTTGCTGGTAGAGTCACAGCGGTAGAAAATGGCGTTTATGTTGTTTTCCGGGCGAATGGCGGTACAGGGACGATGCCCCAGATAAAGAGGATCCCAACAGAGGATACAAATGCGATAACACTTCCCAATACTGTATCATACACCAGAGAAGGATATACCTTTGATGGATGGGCCTTAACCGCAAGTGGAACTGGTGTATATGATGCAGGAGATACTGTTGTCGGAGTAAATGATTTGCTTACAGGGAATGTGTTGGAGCTGTTTGCAACCTGGGCGGCGGATACGCCATAGTAAAGGAATAGCGATATGAAGGTAAATTTCAACATAGACAATCAGATTATCACAAGGGTTGATCATAACACTGTGATTGCCAATTCCATAGACTTCTTGGAAGCTGAATGCGATTTCTCCTCGGACTGGAATGGAGCAGACAAAACAATCCAGTTTCGGAATGGAGACATTATCATTTCCATCAAACTTGTGAATGATGAGGTGACGCAGGACGATCACCTTAATCTAAGCGTTGGCACATGGAAAGTATGTATTATCGGTTACAAGGATGATACTCGGATTGTTACAAACGAAGTCAATTTGACTGTATATACCAGTGGAAAAGACCGGGTGACGGATGCGTATAGGGAGATTATTTCTGACGCTGTTACTGACTTTATAGACGAAAACGCAGAGGAAATCATATACCGGCTTTTGAATGAGCAGAGTGTTACTTTTGGTTTGGTGGATGATGTAAAGGTTGACAATATATCTGTAGTGGCAAACAGAATCGCTTCTATCAGTTTGGAAGGAAAGCAAAATAAGGTTTTGTTTGGCACTGCCGCACCGACAAGCGCAGTAGGATATAACGGTGATCAGTATGTGAGATACAATGCGGATAATGTTGTGGTGAACACATACTTCAAAAAAAATGGTGTGTGGTTGCCACTGATCTCTGACGGAGATAATGTGTTGTATTAAGCAATTAGAGCCACAGAGGGAATGAAGAATGAGCATAATACTTACAGACTCACAAAACTATGAAAACATTGCCGAAGCAGTCAGGGTGAAAAGCAAAAAAAGTGCTTTGTATAAATCGTCTGAAATGGCACAAGCCATCCTTGATATTCCTACTGGTGGCGGTGGTTCGGAGGCATTACGGGATATTTTTAATCATGGTAGTGCTGTTGGTTTGAATCCGCTATATGGTCAATATGACTCGTCAAGAAGCAACTATGTAGGAATATTAAATTCATATCCTAGTGGTAATGCTCAAGCCTATTTTTCTATAGTGGATAATAATTACATCAAAAAAACATATTACAACACTAGCCGATTGCAGTATTATCAAGGCTATAGTGTATTTTGTTGTCCATTCACAAGCGCTCATTATAGAAAAATAAAGGCAGATTGTGAAGTGATAAACGGGTACGAAAATAATTATAATTCCAGTGCTATAGGTGCTGTTGATGTACGAAGGTTATACGCAGATTATCAAAATCCAAGCGCATATCAATCATGGATGCAATCATTATCGGCAAATACTGTTGCAGCAGATAGATTTGAAACAGCATTGACTGCTGGCGGTACTGGAATTTACAACAAACAGCGCTCGATAATACAAGTAGATATCACTGGCGATGATTGTTGGCTTTGTGTTTATTTAAGGGCGCAATGTTGTCAATTAAATGTGTATGCTATCTGGTTGGAGGAATAACATGAGTTTGATAGCAACAGATGGAGAAAATTATTCTAATATTGCAAATGCTATTCGGTCAAAAAATGGAAAATCTAATCAGTATTATCCTCGTGAAATGGCACAAGCCATACTGGATATCAAAACTGGTTCACAAGATGATATCCCGAACATAAAAGATATATTCAATCACGGATCAGTAGTAGGGCTGAATGAATATTACAGGATCACATCGGGTGTCGGTACAGGTTATCCAACCCTACTGACTATGACTGATTCTGGCAGTATAGGATATGTCGGAAAACTTTTAAGTTTGCCATTTTACGCAAAACTGTATTCTTCGCTCAACATGGAATGTGAAGTGCCATCGGCATCTAGTAGTGCGCAGATATATGTTGGCGCTAAGAAAGTAAATAGCCTGTATAATGCATCAAATGAAATGAATGGAACGGCTAGAAACATGGAAATCAACTATAAACTTTCACCACCATTCCCAAAATCGGTGGTAACAATTCCATTGAGTGATATTGAACCAGGCTTTTATTGTGTTGGCCTATACGCATACAATGCAACATTGCGAGTGTATTCGATATGGCTTGAATGATGGAGGAAATATTATGTTATTAAGTTTCGATGTAAAGAACCAGATTATAACCAGAACGGACAGCAATAGAGCAATTGCAAACTCTACGGATTATTTTGAGGTGTCCGTAGCTTTTTCTAGCAACTGGAATGGCTATGATAAGACAATATGCTTCAAGAACGGTGACACTGAAATCAATATTATGCTTGTTGATGGTACTGTTCCGAAAGAAGCACACCTGAATCTCGGAGTAGGCACATGGAAGGTGTCCGTTATCGGCATTAAAGGAAACCATAAGATCCTGACTAATGCTGTCAATCTGCCTGTTGGAGCAAGTGGATACATTGGCACTACTGGCCCGACACCCAGAGTGTATGAGGAGCTGCTTACGATCATCCAGAGCCTTCACAGCGAAGCGGCAAGTGAAGCTGTTGTCAGAAGCGCCGTAGAGAAGTTTGTTGACGAGAATTTCCATGATATTGTGATCTCTGATGTTTACAGCAAGTCGGAAATCGACAGCATGATCCTCACAAAAACTGTTGACGATTTGGTGTACTACTGGAACAAGTCGCAAACATACAACAGAGAGGAGATTGAAGCACTTATTGAAGCGGCTATTCAAGGAATCTATATTGTGGTGGAGACATTGCCGACCACTGGCATTAGCACTCATGCTATTTATTTGGTGCCGAAAGCGTCCGCTTCAACGGGTGATTATTATGACGAGTATGTAAATACCACTGGAACGAGGGCCGGATGGGAACATATCGGTTCTACCGAGATTGACTTGTCCAATTATTACACGAAATCAGAAATCAATGCGTTTCTTGACAATAAGGTTGACAAGGTTTCCGGCAAGGGATTGTCAACTAACGATTACACGAACGAGGAGAAGGATAAACTTGCTAGCATTCCCGAAGGAGCAGAAGCAAATGTTCAATCCGACTGGAATCAGACGAACACAAGCGCTGACGATTACATCAAGAATAAGCCTAGCAATCTGGTGTCTGACGCAAACTATGTGCATACGGACAATAACTATACTACGGCAGAGAAAACTAAATTAAGTGGCATTTCTGCCAACGCAAAGAAAGTCTCTGAATCCAATATCAACGGCAATATCCAGATAGACGATACAGAGACACAGGTCTATGACGATAGCGAAATACAGGGGGATTTAAGCACCGCTGTTGTGGAGACATCTGCAAGCAACCCCCTCACCTTCACCACACGCTCTGCCCAGAACGCACAGTCCGCTGAAATCATCCTAGAGCCAATACAGGACTTGCATGGGTATGACCATCCATGGCCAGCGGGTGGTGGGAAGAATCAACTGCCTATGACAGTAGAAGGTATCAAGGCAGCAAATACCAGTGGTACATGGAGTGGAAATGCATATACCATTAACGGTGTGACCTTCACGATACAGACGGATGATGGCGTAAATGTAACAGGAATACTAATAAACGGAAATTCTACATCAGTTATACCATTTATTCTTAATCCCAGTTTTTTATTAAAATCTGATTCGTACATTTTAAACGGGGCTCCAACATCAAGTGGAGTGGAAACATGGCGTTGGCAAGTTAATTTGGGGCAGCAACTTAATATTGATTCCGGCAATGGAAATAGCCTTACTGTTTCTGAAGATTTTCCAAATGCACTATCGTTTATTCGTGTTGGTTCAGGTATGAATTTACAAAATGTTCTCTTCCAACCCATGATCCGTCTTGCCACTGAAACAGACCCTACCTTCGCCCCCTACTCCAACATCTGCCCTATCTCTGGGCATACAGAGGTGAGTGTAGGTGGGTGCGGGAAGAATTGGGTATTTAAGACAATTCAATCAAGTAGTGTAAACAACAACGGTGTTATCGCAACAGCTAGTGGCGATTTTGATATGCAAGTTGCTAAAGTGTTTAAAGGCGAAACTTATACAATAACATCCAACGAACTTTTTGTTGGAGCTTTTTATGTAGATGAGCCAGAATTAAACTCCCAAAGTTATAATGGAGAAAGATTAGCGGACGTTACTCGAACCTTTATTGCTCCCATTGATGGTTATGTTGCATTCCGAACAGCACATAATTATGAAACACCACAACTTGAACTCGGTTCACAAGCTACCGATTACGAACCCTACACTCCCTCCAATGACCTCACCAATGACCTCACCAAAGACCTCGGGCAAGAGGTGTTCGGAGCATCATACAACCCTGTGAGTGGGGAGTTGGTGGTGGAAAAAGCTTCAATAAAATTAAGTGATTTGATTTGGATTAAACAAAATACTACAAATAATAATTGGAGATTTAAATCAAGTCAATCTATACAGAATATTAAAATTCCAACCAGTGCAGCATATAAGATTGATAACTTGTGTTCCGTTTATCAAAATGTTACTGCTAACGAAACTTGGACAGCTGATGATACAGGAATTGCAATTAACGCAGATGCAAGTCTATTTATATGTGACTTAAATCAAGCGGACACAACTGCACTTGGTGTAGTTATAGCAAATCAAACCTATTGTTACGAACTCGCCACTCCCATAACCTACCACCTATCACCTGATGAAATCAAACTTTTATCTGGTGCAAATACCATCTGGACAGACGGTACAAGCATAAAAATCGCATATCGGGATGGAAAGGTGGCTACGCTGGGGGATTTGGAAGGTTTGACGAAGAAGATTGCAGACTGTGAGGATGTCGAGATTACGGACTTGCAAGCAGGAGATTCCCTTGTATGGGATGCCACAGCAGGAAAGTGGAAAAATCAGCAAAACACAAGCATGGTGGTGTATGATGATACCGAGCAGGTTATCGGTACTTGGTTTGGGGAGACTTTGTATGAGAAGACAATAGCGCGAAATAATTTAGACTGGGGAAATGTCAATGGAGTAAACTCTTCAACAGCTCATAACATTACAAACATAGGCAATGTCGTAGGCTTAAAGATGTCATGTCCTGTATTAGGTGTTGCATCTGGTGATATTATTCACGATGGTAAGACAGGCGATGCTATGGCTTCGTTCCGTGTTAATTCCACGGATGTTTATTGTGTTGGTGGTACTGGATTTTACAGTGGTAGTGCAGATAGGTATTGGTATATTACTCTCCAGTACACCAAAACCACAGATACAGCACAGAACACCTTGCAGATGCAATCACTGCAATCCAACCTTGCGCAGTTAGAGACACAGACATTAGACACACAGGCACAGGCAGACGCTGAGCAGACGGACAAAGCAGAGACACAGGCTGTTGAGCAGACGGAGGACATCTAATGGAGTGGATTGTTGTGATACTTGCGTTAGTTGCGTTTGGTGCGCTGGTGTGGGGGTATGATAGGATAAACAGGGAGGAGTGAGGGGATGGATTTTAGCATGGTAGTCGCAGGAGTGGCATTTATTGTGTCGCTCCTGACACTCTGGGACAAGGTGGATGCAAGAAAGAAGATACTGAAAGAACCAACTACGGCCTTGGAGGAGCGTGTGAAAGCCATTGAGGACAAGATGAACATGGACTACACGCAGAGATTTGTGGCTTATGATCGGCATTTTGACGATGATCTAAAGCGCATCAAGACCATCGAAGAGGGAAACAAGATAACACAACAGGCACTCTTGGCTCTGCTAAATCATGCCATAGACGGCAATGATATTGCGGAAGTCAAGAAAGCCAGCAAGGATCTGACAGACTATTTGATAAGGAGGTAAAAGAGTATGAGGATTCCAGACAAGGTGTATGATGTTTTGAAGTGGGTGATTTTGATTTTTGTTCCGGCACTGACAACTTTTATCAGTGGGCTTGGTGTGGTACTCGGCTTTGATTCCACAGTGATCACTGCAATCATTGGTCTTGTGGCTACCTTTGTGGGATCGCTGATCGGCGTGTCCACCAAGGCCTACAATGACGAGAAAAAGCGGAAGGAGAATTTTGAGAATCTATGAGCGACTCTAGCCTTGTGAATTACATTGCGATTTCTCCATTTAGGACCGTTCCGAGGAATCACAAGATTGACACTATCACAATCCATTGTATGGCCGGGAATTTCAGCGTAGAAACCTGTGGGAACATATTCCAGCGCAAGGGCCGGAATGCAAGCTCCAATTACGGCATCGGGACGGATGGCAGGATTGGTCTGTATTGTCCAGAAAAAGATCGCTCTTGGTGCTCTTCAAACAGGGAGAATGATCATAGGGCTATAACAATCGAGGTGGCTAATGACGGCGGAGCTAACACTGGCTGGCACATCTCTGACAATGCCATGGATAGCCTGATCAAGCTGTGTGCTGACATCTGCAAAAGGAACGGCATCCCCAAGCTTGTGTGGTCTAACAAGAAATCTGACAGAGTGGGCCACAAGAATGGAGTGAACATGACCTGTCACAGGGATTTTGCCGCTAAAGACTGCCCAGGCGATTATATTTACTCCAAAGAGGGCTATATAGCTGCAGAGGTAAATAAACTACTTGGCGTGGCAGAAAAGCCCGTCAGCGAGCCTGTAACGCAGTCAGAACAGTATTATACAGTGGTCAAGGGAGATACAATGACCAAGATAGCAATTAAGTTTAACACAACGCTTGCTGCGCTAAAGAAACTCAATCCGCAGATTAAGAATGTAAGTTTGATCTATGTCGGACAAAAAATTAGAGTAAAGTGAGGTAGATGATATGGCATTGTTATTGAATAACAAACTTTTGGGAAGTGCGAACACGCTTGTAAAAGGGGCAGCGGGGATTCCAAGCCCCACTCTCAACAGTCCCACAGTAACTAATCTTGTGGGATCAAAAAATGGTGTTGATTTGGCAAAATCTCTTAACCCTACCACAGTGAGCGCAACGAGAACTACAACGACCACACCAACTACTATTCCAAGCTTTAACGCAGTGAGAGCGGGAGTTATCGGCGCAGGTGCAGGGAGCAAATACGATCCTGCCGGAACAGTGTCGGCGCAAAAGGCGTCTGCAACAACCACAAACAACAATGTCAATCTAACAGCAAATACGGGTGGTGGAAGTGGTGGCAGTGTTGGTTCGTCTGTCCCCACAGTGGCGGCTCCTAGTACACCTAATTACATGCAGCAGTTGTCCGATATGCTACAGGCATACCAGGCACAGCAACAGGAACAGCTTAGAGCGCAACAGGCAGAGAGGGAGCGACTTGTCAGAGAAGCGTATAACAACAACCTCTCTTCTCTGAATGATGCATATAACAGCCGCATGAACTCTTTGGCAGACACCTATAACGGCACTGTTGATCAGTTGGGGAGCAACTACAATTATTCTGCCGATCAGATCAGTCGGAACGCAGAAAATGCGCTAAGAGAAGCATACATCAATAGAATGATGTCGGAAAGAAACCTCGCACAGCGGTTGAATGCCAGTGGGTTGACGGGAGGAGCGGCTGAAAGCGCCATCGCCGGACTAATCAACAACTATGGAACAGCAAGAAATAACATTGAGACGCAGAGAGGAAACGACCTTGCAAGCCTTCTCAATGTATATCAGAACAACCTTGCGAGCGCAAGAGAGAACTACAACAATGCCAAAAGTGATGTAGAAAACTCCAACCTGTCATTTAGAAGGGCGTTGGAAAATGACCTTGCAAGCGGCTTGATCGGGACTTATGACAACCTTTACAACGCACTTGGAAGTGGATCAAATACCTACGCCAATGCAATGTCCAATCTTGCGGCAAATCAGACTTCCAATGCGGCTGAACTTGCAGCGAACAATTACAGGAATTATGTAAATTCGCTTTATAAGGGGAGCAGTGGTTCAAGCAGTGGTTCGTCCAGTAGTGCGGCGGCGAGTGGAAATGACTCGTCTATCCTTAACTCCATCCGCACAAGGTTTGCCAATGGTGAATCCAGAAGCACACTAATGAATGAACTTCTTGAATACTATGGCGGAGACTATACTAAAACGATGAATGCATTAAATAGTATTGGAATTTCATAATAACAGGAGGACTTTGTATGTCTGCTATTTTGAACAGAAAATCATTTAAACAGAGAAAAGATATTCTCGACACCCGAAAACAGCGCATTCCTGTATTGGGTGACAACTACGCCGATCAGGATGATAGGATCATAAAGGAGTATAATGCGATTCCTGACTATACGATCATTGAAGCCTCTGACAGCCTTGAAAAGCAGGAGGCCAGAAAGAAAAAGCAGAGCATGGTTGGGGAATACCAAGCGGCAGTCAACAGGAAAGTTGGCAGTGCTTTGAATGATTTTCAGACAGAGAGAGGAGCAAATGATACCATACCTACGCTTGCCGGAGGAAACTGGAGCAAGATTTTTGATTCAAAGGATTACAAGCAAGCGTCCAGTGATATTGCACCCTATCTGGAAAAGTACGGGGTGACGCAGAAGAACCTGGAGGACTACTACGGGAAACAGGCCATGGAAGGCTTTAATCAGCAGTTGTCAGAGTATGCAAGCGAACACCCTGTTATCGGAACAGCAGTAACGGCTCCCTATCTCGGAACAGTGGGAGCTGTTACCAGTGGCGTGACAGATTTAACCAACTATCTTGCTGGTAAACCCATCGGATCAAGCCAGACAGCGAACGAACAGGCTAAAATGTCAAATGCCATTACGGGACAGATTAGTCAGGACATTCGCAATAATGCAAATACTGAATTTGGCAGAAATGTGGGAGGGCTTGCCTATGATGCGGCGGCAAGCTCTGCCGATTATCTTTCTAATCTGGTTGCTACTGGTTTTAATCCGGCGGCGGCCCTTGGACTTATGGCGTATAAGTCCGGTGTATCTACCTTGAATGAACAGAAGGAGAAAGATACCAGTGCAGAGCAGAAACTCTTAATGGCGGGTATTTCTGGTAGTATTGAAGCACTGACCGAGAAGATTCCCATGGACGATTTATTTAAACTTGCAAAAACCAAGGCCGGAAAAAGTGCCATTAAGAGCGTACTTTTTGGCGTTGGGAAACAGGCCGCTGAGGAAGGTGTTGAAGAATTTGTTAGCGAAATTGCCAACACGATAGCAGACTGGGGCGTGAATGGCGGTGAGTCCGACTATTCACAGAGTGTTGCGGGATATATGGCACAGGGTATGACGGAACAGGAAGCGAGAAATCAAGCAAGACTTGATACGCTTGGTAGAGCAGGATATGCAGGAGCGGCGGGAGCCTTGTCAGGCGGGGCAATGGGTGGCTTTGCCAGTGCGAGGGGTGCGGCTTTCGGTGGAAATCAAAATGAGCAGATTACGCCCGAAGTTGCCAACGAGATGATCAGACAGGAACCTGCACAGAGACAGAATGCTATTCCATCGTTGTTTGATTATAACTATAACACTGACGCGGAGAGCGATTTCAACACAGCGCAAAATGCACAATTGGCGGAGATGATGGATCGTGCAAGGAGGTTAAATGTTCCGACAAGCGAGGAGGAGTTGCAAGGGAGTCTTAATGCACAGTTGGCAGAAGCAATGCGGCAGAATGCCACGCAGAATGCGCAGCCTATTATCCCAGAACTGCAACAGCCTAGCGCAGAAAATGTTGCTGATAATGCTCCTGTTTTGCAGGAAAATGTTCAAAACGAAGCAATATCGGAAGAAAGACAGCCGCAGTTTGATACCACGATCAATCCCAATTATGGGACAAAGAGCGTGGAAGGTATGAAAGACTTCACCAAACAAACGAGGGATCTCGTCAACATGTACGGCACACCGGAAGTAAAAGAGGTAATGTACCCGAAGTTTGTCAACATGCTGAATGAATACATTGCTACGGGTGACGCAAATCTCTTTAATCAGGCGTTTGAATACAGCGTTGAGATGGATCAGAAAATGCGTGGAAGAACATACACGCGCAAGAAGGGTACGCACACTGTATCGACCTATGCAAATGACGCATTGCCGGAAGTGGTTGGAAACTTCGTTGACGAGTTTAATAATTCCTACAAGGGGCAAGCACAGTCGCAGTCTCAGAGTAATCCGATTCCAGTTTTGCAAGATACGGCGCAAAATGCCGACACACAGAAACGCAGACGGGATGAATACCGCACCATGGCGCTAGATGCTAGGGGTGGCTCTGGAGATTTTGGCACAGTGTCCGAGACTATACCAACAATCAGAGAGGTACATAACGCTGATGGGACTACCTCATACACTGGTACGCTTTACGCTGATCCGGCAGACGCTTCTCAGTTTGCAACAAACACTTTGCGTAATTCTGATATGTTCCAAGACTCAGAAGCTCAAAGAGTGCTGAACGAGGAGATTGAGAAGGGTACTTTCAACAAAGAGCGTGGCGTTATATCGGAAGCAGAGAGTAAAGAAGAGGCGAGAAATAACATTGCGGCAGATAGAGACGCAGTTTTGAACCGCCTGGAAAACACTCAGCACATTGACGGAATTATGCTTGATGAATCCATGATTTTGACCAATGACGCTATAGAAGTTGCCAAGCAGTCCGGCAATTGGGATGAAGTCATTAGGCTTGCAAAATTGACACAGAGTAAGATCACCGATGCGGCAAGAGCTTTACAGGCAACAGCAAAATATACGAGGAATGCTGTTGGCTCTATTATGAAAACGGAGCGTGTGATCCAAGATGAAACGGACGCATACTTCAACAGAGGAAATAAAAACAAGAGCAAGAGAGAGGCTTGCGGAAGGCTTGCAAAAATTCTCGCAGAGATCGGGAATGATCATACCAATGATCCGGATCCGAGACAGCCGAGGACATTTAAGCAGTTAAAGCAGGGTGTCATAAATGAATTAGGGCGTGAAAGCAGTAGCATTTTTGGCGAATTTGACGATACGGACATTGACTATCTGACGAGAATGCTTGACGGCGGGTACTCCAAAGAGGAAATCCAACAGGCCCTTGAACAGAAGATTGCGACAGGCAGATGGAGAATTAGTGACGCAGACCTTGCAGAAGTAACGGCGCTGTTTGAACAGGCTGAGCGTGTCGGCATAGACACAAGGGCTGGCATGGAGTTGGAACAGAGAGCCTATTCCGTTTTGGCAAAGTATCTGCCCGACTCTTCTTTTATGGACAAGTGGAATGCATGGCGCTACCTTTCCATGCTTGGGAATGCCAGAACACATGGCAGAAATGTCATTGGTAATACTTTGTTCGGATCAGTGACTCAGATCAAAGATTCCATAGCCGGGACGCTGGAAGCCCTATTCTTGGGTAACGGAGCAGAGCGTACCAAAACGGTGTTACCGACTGATACCACATTGCTAAGAGAAAGCCGAGCGGATGCCGACAATGTATGGCGTGACCTGACACAGGGCGGCTCTAAGTGGGATATGAAGTCGGAGGTTGCAGGGCAAAGACGCATTTTTAAGAACAGACTGCTTGAAGGCGCGAGGAAATTCAACAGTAACGCATTGACTGCCGAGGATAACTGGGCGCTTCGCAACAAGTACCAGATGGCGCTTGCCAGATATTTACAGGCAAATGGGAAGGACGCAAGCATTTTTAAGTCCAATAACCAGGTCGATATGGAATTGCTTGACAGAGCGAGAAAATACGCAGTCAAGGAAGCGCAGATAGCTACCTTCCATGAAGATAGTAAACTAGCCGACTTGATAAGCAGAGGATCAAGGGCATTGCATGAGAGCGATTCAGTGGCGGCAAAAGCATTAGGTTATGCCATGGATGCTATTCTTCCGTTCAAGAAAACGCCTATCAATGTGTTGAAACAAGGTGCGGTGGAATATAACCCAATGCAGATTATCCATGGACTATATGACGCAGTGGCGCATGGGGATAACCCCACGAAAGCCATTGACGAAATAGCAAGAGGCTTGACCGGTAGCGGTATTATGGCGCTTGGTGCGTGGTTATGCAGTAAGGGTATCTTGCGTTCCAAGGGAGACGAAGATAAAGAGGATCTTGACAAGTTGTCCGGCGAGCAGGATTTTTCCATCAACATCAACGGGCATAGCTACACGATAGACTGGGCGGCCCCGGCAGCGCTTCCATTGTTCGTGGGAGCAGAAGTTTACAATGCGTCACAGGGTAAGTTTGATTTCTGGCACGCTATGTCCTCTATATCTGATCCCGTCATTGAAATGAGCATGTTACAAGGCTTGAAGAATACCATTGAGAGCGTTGCAACATACGATAAAGGTAAAACCACTGGCGGAGAGCTTATGACCAACATCGGCCTTGGCTATGCTTCTCAGGGTGTGCCTACCATAATCGGACAGGTGGCGAGGGCGGCGGACGATACCAGGCGAAGCACCTACACCGGAACAAGCGGAACAGCCGACACACTGTTGAAGGGAGCTAAGAAGATCCAGAACAAGATTCCTGGGCTTTCATCAATGAATCAGCCCTATGTGGACGCATGGGGAGAGACGCAGGAGAACACGGGCGGCTCTTTCCTTGGCAGACTGGCATACAACATGCTGTCCCCCGGTTACTATGCGAATGTTGAAAAGAGTGACATTGAGCAGGAATTATACCGACTAACGGATGAAAAGTCCAAGGGCAACATAGAGGTTAAGGTTGCTGTACCTTCTTTGGCGGACAAGAAGTACAAGGGTCAGCAATTGACGCCGGAGCAGTACACGCAGCGTGCAACCATCCAAGGGCAGAATGCAAGGGAAAACCTTGAAAGCGCCATTGCCAACAAGAGATATGCCGCAATGGACGATGAAGAGAAAGCGGAGCTTCTTAATAATATACTGTTGTTCTCAAATGCACTGTCTAACAAAGAAATGTTCGATTATGACATTGAGGGCGGAAGCTATAAAAAGAAGTATGAAGCATATCAGCATGGCGGCATTGACGGTCTGATTGACTATATGGAGCTGAAAAAGTCACTTGATGGAAGCCAGAAAACCGAGGATCTGCTGAAAGCCTTGGACGAAAGCGGAATGTCAAACGAGGACAAGATTTACTACTTCAAGCAGAACAAAAAAGACTATTCCACGAAAGCGCAGTATCTTGATTCCATCAATGAGGCATACGCTTATGACTGGTACAGGATACAGGCCGAGTATGGCACAAAGAAGGACGCTATGCTCTTTGGTATCCTTGCAAGTGATTTGCCGGAGGAAGAAATTCAAGCATTGAGCAGCGTGGCGAACATGAAAGACGATGAATTAAAATTTAGGCTTCTTATGGCTGAATAAAAATTATCCATGAATTATCCATGGATAAATGAGTAGGCTTATAAAATAAGGACTTATGAATGCTTTTTGACGGGTTCGACTCCCGTCTGGTCCATATTTTTGCGGAAGTCAATGATTCAAAGGAAAAGTGCCGAGAAACCTTATAAATAAAGGGTTCTTGGCACTTCCTTTTTGCTCTATTTTATTCGCTAATTGCATAAAAAATTCTGTATTTGCATAAAAAATTATCCATGAATTATCCACGAATTATCCACGAAAAAAGGACTTTGTGTCCTATAAAATGGACTTTTGAAATTTTTCGACTGCAAGCCGTTTGGCTTTTTCCTGTTCCTCCTTCATTGAATGTGCGTAAATGCTCTTCATTACAGAATCCGTTTTCCAGCCGCCTAACGCTTGAACAGTTTTTGAATCGGTGATTGTCAGCATTTTGGACGCAAAATAATGTCTCAGTTTATGAGGGGAGAAGTGAGGTATACCCAACTTTTCCTCAACGCTTGTCAGCTTATGCAGGATCGAGCAGGGAGCGCCATTGTAAACATATCCTTGTGCGTGTATTAAATCAGCGATTTCTGGTGGAATCATAATGTCACGCTCTGAATTAGTTGTTTTTGTTTGCTTTTCTGTCAGTTCGTCCTTGTCATTGTAAACCAAAGCTTTTTTAATGTGAACAGTTGTCCCTTCAACATCATCTGGTGTGAGCGCCAGTATTTCACTTCGGCGCATACCATGACAGGCCAGAACAATAGGAACATAAAACCTTGTTCCACGCAATTCCGCAAGTATGCGTTTAACATCCTCGTCAGAGGGTATATAAGGCTCATTTAGGCGCTTTTGTGGTAGAGTAGTGTAAATCTTTAGGTCTGGTCTGAAAGTGCCTAGAATCGTCGATATGAAGCCATGATAATTGCGTACTGTTTTGGGGGAACGGTCAGCGGATATTTCGTTAATTTGCTTGTTGATTGACACTTGGGAAATATCGTCCAACAACATGTCAACAAACCATGGAGATAATCGCTTACACATGCGTGAGTAGTCCCTAATAGTGCTTGGAGACAGCACATTGCGCTTCATATCAATGTACTGATCAGCGGCCATGCGGAATGTAGTGTTGCCATTTATGCGTTTTGATTTTTCGTCTACAACCTTGCGTATGGCTTCCTCGGCTTCCCTTTTGCTCGGCTTGTACTCAAACATTGTACTGTATATCTTCCCGTCTTTCATTTGCTTAACTCGGTATCTGCCGGATGGTAGTTTTTCGATTGTCATAGATTGCCTCCTTTTTTAGAATAACTTGGCAAAAGTAATAACAAGGCCAATAAAGGCGCTTATTATTGCTGCATAAATCATAATTTTCTTTTCCTTTTCCTTGTCACCTTTAGCCTTTTTCAATAGTGGCTCTGCTGCAAGCCCTACAAACAATAATGAAAGCATACTAAGAGGAAACTTTCTTTCCTGATTCTCTTTAACTCTATAATGATTGCTTTAGTATCAATTATGCTTGCCATCCTAATTTACCTCTCCATGTGCCATGATTTCTATGAGATCCACACCACATTTCTTATCATAATCTCCATTTTTAATATGCGCTAGTTCATGTAGGTATGATTTTAGGTTCTGCTCATGGCTTTTTCTGCTATTAAGAACGATTGTGTATGTTTGATCATTGTTTGCTACGACAAAGGCCCCGATAGAGCAGGGCAAGTCCACCATGCTTACATTTATATCTTCCACTGTGTAAATATCTCCATGTAAAGGATTTAGGAAATTATAAATGGAGATTTCCCCTTTCCATCAAAACCATACCAATTGATATGTACATTATATATCTTTCAATCTGTACCCTTAAATTTATCGAGAATAGCCTTTACTGTCTCGATATCTTCTTTGCTAACTTTCCTTGAAGCGTCAAATAACACCTTGTATTCTGGGTTTTCGTACATGAATTGTGCCATATCTCTGGCATCGTTATTAAGATAATATGGTGTAGAAGCGTTCTCGGACTCTTTTCCGGTTGTCAGGTATTCCAGGGATACTCCAAATAAGTCTGCTATCTTTTGGAGCTTTTCAGTCTTTGGTACACTTCTGCCATTTTTCCAGTCTGAAAAAGTTGATTGGGCTATGCCTGTTGCTATAGATACCTTGTATGCGTTGTACCCATTCTCTTTCATTAAGCGCTCAAAAATTTCATACATAGATTTTCCTCCTAAATATTATGAAATCCGAAGAAAACCTATTGACATATTCTGAAAGCCGTAGTATATTATGCTTATGAAATGCGAAAATTCAAAAGCGTTTCTTTCGGAAATCATTATAGTTGTCTGGTAAACATATTATATCGCATTTCCGAAGTATTATCAACCACTACATATAGAGAGGAGGTTACCATATTTTGTACGAAAAGTTATTGAGACTGTTGGAGGTCAACCAAATATCAGTTTACAGATTGTCGGAAGCTACTGGCATAGCTCAATCGACCTTTTCTGATTGGAAGTCCGGCAGGAGTACGCCAAAACTGGACAAGATCAAGAAGATAGCGGATTACTTCGGCGTATCTATTGAGTATTTTCTTGCAGATTAAGGAGGCCGTTAGATGTATGAATTGAAATTGAGCAAGCAAGCCAAGCAGAAGTTCGTCAATGTTGTGCGTTTTCGGCTAGCAGAGAGGGAGTGGACGCTGAAAGACCTTGCGAAACATATCAATCGCCCGGTGAACACAGTGTATAACTTTATGTCGCATGATGTGAAGCCGAACAGATTTCTTGCAGCAGAGATTGCGACAGCACTTGACATGAAACAGAGTGATTGGGGGTGAGTAAATGCCAAAATCCTTTCTGAATGATTATGACAGAAAGATATCCTCATTCCGGTCATGGTTCAAGGGCAGGAGAGCAACAGAGGGTGTGACGCAAGCATACCTTGCCAGAAAGATGGGTGTATCCCAAACAACCTTGTCCAGGAAAACACAAGTAAAGGGGTATAAGCAATCAGAGATAACATACCGGGATCTGCTTTACTTTTTCAAGGAAGTGAACGCAACAGACGAGGAAATCTTGCGCTACATGAAACTTTGAAGGAAGGGGGTGAGGAAATGAAAAATCTGGTTATATCCATTCTTGGCGGAATCGTGATCAGCGATTTTAATTTTTGGCAGTTTGGAGAACCTTTTGACAAGGCGTGCCTGATCATGGGCCTTGCACTGATCCTGTTCTGCTTGTTGGAACACTGGGACGAGCGGATCAGCGAGTACCGCAAGATGAAGTGGAGAGCAAAGCGCTTTGGCAGACAGGCAAAGGAGTTGATGGAGTGGAAAGAGGAGAAGGAAAAAGTTGCGAAGTAAAAAACAGGCCTGGAGAAGCTGGGGGGCTAGTCAGACCTGTTACACATGGATTGCGCCATTTGCATTATAGCAAATAAGAAAGGAGTTGTCAAATGACAGAAGAAAGAGCGATAGCATTCCTGGATGAATGCTGTGAGGTGGTGGAGCGTGTAAACCAGATCAACCAAAAGTATGGCGAAGAGGGAGCACGGGTGTTCCTTGGCGATATCCAACTTTATGGTGATGGCGGCGAGAAAGTGGCGCTTGCTGCTCAAAAGACGATGAAATACCAACAAGGGGAATATCTTTCCGAGTGTGGACTCGTCAGATTTGAGCACAAGGGCGTTGAATTTTACAGCGGGTATGGCTACTAGGAGGGGAAAGGATGGTTATATGCAGAGGTTGCGGAGCTAATTGTGATCCCGGTGACATCCAGATGGAATTGTGTGAGGACTGCCGAAGCCCGGAGCCAGAGATCAGGATACTTCCGGTAAATACGGACAGACGGAGAATGAGAGCCTACGAAGAGGCAGAAAGGAATGGTGTGGCACAATGCGTGGTTACAAGGGCATGAGCAAAGACATGACATGCCGTGGGATGCAGTTTGAAATTGGCAAGACATATCATGTGGACGGAGAAATTGAATTATGCAAGAATGGGCTGCATTTCTGTCAGATCTTAATGGATGTGTTTGATTTCTACAAAAAAGATGGTGAAAATCGTTTTTTTGAGGTTGAGACGGACAAGAGCGTTTCTTCTGACAAAAAAAAGAGTGTGACGGCAGAATTGACCATTTTGCGAGAGCTGACAGACATTGAAGTAAATAGAGCATATTACGGCAACGGCTACGGCTACGGCGACGGCGACGGCTACGGCAACGGCTACGGCGACGGCGACGGCTACGGCAACGGCTACGGCGACGGCTACGGCAACGGCTACGGCGACGGCTACGGCGACGGCT